>Ga0209321_10000203_pt1 | contig 36677 bp, 37 predicted proteins | sample Rifsed16ft4_FD_184012 | JGI IMG/M metagenome (GOLD analysis project Ga0209321, IMG submission 184012) | Soil microbial communities from Rifle, Colorado, USA - sediment 16ft 4 - CSP-I_5_4 (version 2) | ecosystem: Environmental > Terrestrial > Deep subsurface > Rock core/Sediment | place: Rifle...
CCCGATCCGGGCCCGGCGCGGCGACCCCCTGAGCGTGGCCGGCCCCGTTCTCGACCCCGGCGCGCCCGAGCCGCCTCCGAGGGGCCCCTCCCCGGTGCCCCGAAGCACCGTTTGGTGTTCAAGGCGCAACGCCCCCGGCCGGGCGCAGGAGGATCGGCACGGGCCAGGGACCGGGCGGCCGCGTCCGACCGCGGCGGTCAGGGAACGCGGGCGTGCTCGGGCTCGCCGGGCACGACGTCGTCGAGGGGCACGGGCGGACCCGACTCCAGGACGGCCATGAGTCGCGGCGGCATGGGGTCCACCGAGTCCCAGTCGAGCGGGGCGCGCACGCTGGCCACCGGCTCGACCGATGCGGCCCGACGGCCGTTCAGCGGATCGGCGGTCCACTCGAGGGCCACCGCGCCGGAGGTGAAGCCGGCCCCGAAGGCGACGAAGACGATGCGGTCGCCGACCTTGATGCGCCCCGAGTCGACCGCCTCCGCCAGGGCGATCCCGACCGACGCCGCCGAGGTGTTCCCGTAGCGGTCGACGTTGACGAACATCTTGTCCATCGACATGCCCAGGCCCTTCGCCACCGACTCGATGATGCGGATGTTGGCCTGGTGGGGGATGACCAGGTCGATCTCCTCGAGCGTCCAGCCGGCCCGCTCGATGGCCTTCAGCGCCGAGGTCGCCAGCGTCTTCGTGGCGAAGCGGTAGGTCTCGCGGCCCTCCATGCGGATGAAGTGCTCGCCGCGGCGGACCGTCTCGCCCGAGACCGGGCTGCGCGACCCGCCCGAGGGCAGCCAGATCATGTAGGCGCCGTCGGGGTCGGTCGTGAGTTCCAGGCCGCCCATCCCGCCGCCCGGCTCGTCGGAGGCGGAGACGACGACCGCCCCGGCCCCGTCGCCGAAGAGGATGCAGGTGTTGCGGTCGCTGAAGTCGAGGAAGCGGGTCAGCAGCTCCGCGCCGCAGACGAGGACGTTGCGGTACATGCCGCTGCGCACGAACGAGTCGGCCGTGGCGTAGGCGTAGACGAAGCCGGAGCAGGCGGCCATCACGTCCATGGCCGCCGCGGTGCGGTTGCCGATGGCCTCCTTGACCAGCGCCGCGGTGGACGGCATCCAGTAGTCCGGCGTGAGCGTGGCCACGAGGATCAGGTCGATGTCGTCGGGCGCGAGGCCCGCGACGGCGATGGCCCGCTTGCCGGCCACGGCGGCCAGGGTGGCCGTGGACTCGTGCGGCGCCGCCACGCGGCGCTCGCGGATGCCGGTGCGCGAGCGGATCCACTCGTCGGACGTGTCCACGAGCTTCTCCAGGTCCGCGTTGGTCAGCACGCGCTCCGGTGCGTACATCCCCCAGCCGGTGATCCGGACGCTGGCCGGTGCCATCCCCGCTCGCCTCCCGTCGCTCAAGTCGGGTCCACCTCGATGAGGGCCTGCTTCGCCTTCACCAGCGTCCCGTTCTCGGCCGCGATGCGCACCACGCGCCCGGCCACGTCGCTCTTGATCTCGTTGAAGAGCTTCATCGCCTCGATGAGCCCGATGACCTGTCCCACCACGACGTGCGTCCCGAGGCGCACGTAGGGCGCGGCGTCCTGCGTCGGCGCGGAGTAGTAGATGCCCGTCAGCGGCGCCACGACCGCGCGGTGGCCGCTCTCCGGCGCGGGCGCGTGCACGCCGGCCGGGACAGACGGGGTGGCTGCGACGGGCGCGGTCGGGGCGGGGTTCGGGCCCGGCATGGGCGCCAGGGCCGCCGCCGAGCGCAGCACGAGCGTCGTCTCGCCGGCCTCGACCTCCAGTTCGGAGAGCCCGGAGCGGGCGAGGATGCCCTCGAGGCGGTCGATGAGCGCGAGCAGCTCGGCGGCCTCGCCGGCCTCGTCGGCCTCGACCTCGCGGACGTCCGGTTCCTCGGGCACGCCTCAGGCCTCCCAGCGCCGGAGGACCACGGCGGTGTTCTGGCCGCCGAAGCCGAAGGCGTTGACGAGCGCCACACGGACATCCCGCCGGCGCGCCGTGAGCGGCGTGCAGTCGAGGTCGCCCACCGCCTCGTCCGGGTCCCGGAGGTTGAGCGTGGGCGGCACCCGACCGTCGTGCATGGCGCTGATGGCAGCCACCGCGCCGATGGCCCCCGCCGCGCCGAGCGTGTGTCCGATCGCGCTCTTGGTGGCCGTGACGCTGACCTTCGCGGCATGATCGCCGAGCAGGGCGCGGAAGCAGGCCAGCTCGGCCGGGTCGCCCTCGGGCGTGCTGGTCGCGTGGGCGTTGATGTGATCCACCTCGGTAGGATCGAGGCGCGCCTTCTCCAGCGCCCGGCGCGCCGCCCGCAGCGCCCCCACGCCGCCCGGAGCGGGCAGGGTGATGTGCGAGGCATCCGCGCTGGCCCCGTAGCCGCAGACCTCGGCGAGGATCCGCGCCCCGCGCCGCTCGGCGTGCGCCAGTTCCTCGAGGATGAGCGTGGCCGCCCCCTCGGCGATGACGAAGCCGTCGCGCTCGCGGTCGAAGGGTCGGCTGGCGCCGGCCGGGTCGTCGTTGCGCGTGGACAGGGCGCGCATCGCCGCGAAGGCGCCCACCAGGCCCTCCACGACCGGGGCCTCGCTGCCGCCCGCGAACATCACCTCCGCGTCACCGCGCAGGATCGTCTCGGTGGCCTCCCCGATGGCGTGCCCGCTGCTGGCGCAGGCGCTCACGGTGGCGAAGTTGGGGCCCAGGGCGCCGAAGGAGATGGCCACCTGGCCCGCCGCGAGGTTGGCGATGGCCATGGGGATGAAGAACGGGCTGAGGCGATCGGGCCCGCGCGTGACATGGATCGCGACCTGCTCGAAGAGCGTCGCCGAGCCGCCCAGGCCGGAGGCGATGATGGCGCCCGTGTGCTCGGCGTGCTCGCCTTCGAGGCGCTCAGGCAGGCCCGCGTCATCCATCGCCCCACGGGTGGCGACGAGCGCGAGCTGCGTGAAGCGGTCGGTGCGCCGCTGCTCCTTGCGATCGAGCACGCGGCTCGAGTCGAAGTCGCGCACCTCGCCGGCCATGCGGCTCGTCAGCCGCCCGGGATCGAAGGACTCGATGGTCCGGATGCCCGACCCCCCGGCGACCAGGTTCGCCCAGAAGGTGGGCACGTCGTTGCCCAGCGGTGTGACCGCGCCCATGCCCGTGACCACGACACGGCGCCGGCCGGCCGGCGTCGGTCCGCTCACCGCACCAGCCGCCCCGTGCGGATGGTCGCCGCCCGGTAGACGTCGCCGGGCAGGCCGCGTGCGCCCACCTCTTCGGCGGTCGGCAGCGGGTCGTAGGCGGCGCGCCGGAGCTCCGCGCCCACCTCGTCACCGTCCACCGTGATGAGCGCCCAGGCGGCGCCCGCGTCGCCGTCGAAGGCGAAGCCGCAGGAGCCCGGATTGCAGATGAGCCGGCGGCCGAAGTCGCGTACCTCGGCCACGTGCGTGTGGCCGCAGGCGATGACCCGCGCGTCGGTGCGCGTGATGCGCTGGATGGTGACGGACGGGTCGAGGTCGGTCGACAGCCCCTCGGTCTGGCTGCCCGGCGAGCCGTGGCAGACGAGGACGAGCAGCCCTTCGGCGCGGATGCGTCGCTCGGCCGGCAGGCGGCGCAGCCAGTCGAGGTCCGCGTCGCTGAGCTGGTCGTGGGTCCACTCCGCCACCGCCTGCTGGGCGGCCGGCACCTCCTCGAGCCAGGGGAAGGCGGCCGAGAAGTCGAAGTCGGCCACGGCGATGTCCGTGTTGCCCTGCACGACGTAGGCGCCGGCGGCCTCGAGCGTGCGCACGCGAGCGAGCACCTCGCTCGGCCGTGGCCCGTTCATGACCAGGTCGCCGGTGATCGCGATCAGGTCGGGCTTGGCCTTCTCGATCGCCGCCAGGGCAGCATCGAGAGCCGCCACGTTGCCGTGGATGTCGCCCAGGACGGCGATGCGCGTCGCCATCAGCGGAGCACTCCGTCGGACGGGATGATGAAGCTGATCGTCGCCTCGCAGGCGACCTCACCGTCCACGCTGGCCACGCCGCGGCCGCGCCCGAAGCGGCGGCCCAGCTTCTCCATGGTCACCTCGAGGCGCAGCGTGTCACCCGGCTGGACGACCCGCTTGAAGCGGCAGTCCTCGATGCCGGCGAAGAGGCCGATGCGCTCGGCGAAGCCCTCCTGCCTGGCCACGTAGACGCCCATCGTCTGGGCCAGCGCCTCCACCTGGAGCACGCCGGGCATGATCGGCAGCCCCGGGAAGTGGCCCTGGAAGAACCACTCCGTGGCCGTGACGGCCTTGAGGCCGACGATGCGGTGGTGCTCCGGATCGTATTCGACGATGCGGTCGACCAGCAGGAACGGCCAGCGATGCGGGATGAGCCCCTCGATCTCGCGCGTGGTGTGGACGGCGCCGGGCGCGGCCAGCGGGTCTGTCATCTAGCCCTCACAGGGATGGTCCATGCCTAGCTCCGCGCCGAGCCGGCCACGAACGCGGCGCTGCCGACACGGTCCAGCAGGTTGGTCGTGAACGAGCCCTCCACGAAGGCGGGGTTGTCGAGGATGGCCCTGTGGAAGGCGATGTTGGTGATGAGCCCCTCGACCACGAGCTCGCCGAGCGCGACCTTCGAGCGGGCGATGGCGGCCGGCCGGTCCGGGCCCCAGACGATGAGCTTGCCCAGCAGCGAGTCGTAGTACGGCGGCATCTCGTAGCCGGCGTACAGGTGGCTGTCCATGCGCACGCCCGGCCCACCGGGCGGCACGAAGGCCGAGACCGTGCCCGCCTGCGGCCGGAAGTCGTGCGCCACGTCCTCGGCATTGATGCGGAACTCGATGGCGTGGCCGCGCAGCTGGACGTCCGCCTGGGAGTAGCCCAGCGGCTCGCCCGCGGCGATGCGGATCTGCTCGGCCACCATGTCGATGCCCGAGACCATCTCGGTCACGGGGTGCTCGACCTGGATGCGGCAGTTGATCTCGATGAAGTAGGAGCGGCCATCGCGGTCGACGAGGAACTCGAGCGTGCCCACGTTCTCGTAGCCGGCCGCGACGACGGCGGCGATGGCGCCCTCGTTGAGTACCCGGCGGGCGGGCTCGTCGAGCGCGGGCGTCGGCGACTCCTCTACGACCTTCTGGTGGCGGCGTTGCACGGAGCAGTCGCGCTCCCCGACGTGCACGCCGTTGCCGTAGCGATCCACGATCACCTGGACCTCGACGTGGCGGTTCTCCTCCAGCCACTTCTCGAGGTAGAGCGAGTCGTCCCCGAACGCACCGCGGGCCTCGGAGCGGCAGATCGGCAGCCCCTGCTGCAGCTCCCTCGGGGTGCGCACCATGCGCATGCCCCGCCCGCCGCCACCGGCCGAGGGCTTGATGAGCACCGGGAAGCCGATCCGCTCCGCCTCGGCCAGGGCGTGCTCGTCGTCGCGCAGCATGCCCTCGGAGCCGGGGACGATGGGCAGCCCGTGGCGTTCCAGGAGCTGTCGCGTCCCGGCTTTCGACGCGAAGCGCTCGAGGACGTCGGGCGGCGGCCCGATGAAGGCGAGCCCGTGGGCGCGCGTCATCTCGGCGAAGGCGTCGTCCTCGGAGAGGAAGCCGTAGCCGGGATGGACCGCGTCGCAGCCGGTGACGATGGCGGCCGAGAGGATGGCCGGCGCCGAGAGATAGCTTCGCTTCGCCTCGGCGGGGCCGATGCAGATGGCCTCGTCGGCCAGCCGCACGGCGCGCGTCTCCCGGTCGGCCTCACTGTAGGCCACCACGGCGCCGACTCCCAGGCTCCGGCAGGCGCGCAGGATGCGCAGAGCGATCTCCCCGCGGTTGGCGATGAGGATCCGCTCGAACACGCTCAGCCCTCCCGCGCGGGCTCGGCGCGTGGCGCCGGATCGAGTCGCACCAGCTCCTGGCCGTACTCGACGGCCTCGCCCTGCTCGGCCATGACGCGCGCGACGATGCCGTCGGCGGGCGCCACGACCTCCTGCCTCACGCCGAGCACGTCCACGTGGCCCAGGACGTCGCCGCCGCGCACGGTCATGCCCGCGGCGATCCCCTCGCGGGCCGTGAAGTAGCCGACACCCGGCGAGATGGAGGCGAGGCGCGCGGGCTCGGCACGGCCCGACGCCTGCGGCTCCACCGGGCGTCCGGGCCCGACGGCCGCCAGCGGCGCGGCCTGGCCGTTGCCGGACGCGCTGCCGGTGTGGCCGGCGCTGACGTGGCCGGCGCGCCCCGGGCGCTTCCCCTCGCCGCCCTTGCCCACGCTCGCCGGAGCGAGCCCGCCGCCCGCCGTCACGCCGGCGTCGAGGGGACGGCGCAGCCGGATGCGCCAGGCGCCGCGCTTCACCTCCAGCTCGCCCAGGTCGCTGGTGCCGAAGCGCGCGATGAGCGACGGCAGGACCTCGTCGGCGAGTCGGTCGATCGCCTCGCGGTCGCGCCGGGCCGTGCGCTCGCGGTCCGGGCGGTCGTCGTCGCTCACCTAGATCTCCTCCCGCAGCGGGGGCTCATCGGTCTCGTCCGCGGCCTGCGGCCGAAGCGGCGCCGGCTCGGGTCCGCCCAGGGTGATCCGGCCGATCTCGAAGAGCGTGCGGAGGCGCTCGGCGATCCCCGGCCGCTCGGGGCGCGGCGCGCCCGTCGGCTGAGCGGTGGCGAAGGCGCCCATCGCCCGGTAGCGAGCGTAGCGGGCGTCGAGCAGCTCGTCGATCTCGAAGCCGGCCAGCCGATCGAGCTGGGCGACGATGGCCGGCTTGAGGCGCCGCGCCGTCTCGGCCGGGTCGTCCTGGGCACCCGCGCCGGGCTCGGGCACGACCTCGTCGACGATGCCCAGCGCCACCTGCTCGCCGGCCGTCAGGCGCATCGCCACGGCGGCTTCCTGCGCCGCATCCGCGGTCCGCCACAGGATGCTCGCGCAACCCTCCGGGCTGATGACCGAGTAGATGGCGTTCTCGAGCGCGATGACGACATCGCCGGCGGCCAGCGCGAGCGCCCCGCCCGAGCCGCCTTCACCGGTGATGACGACGACGACCGGCACGCGCAGGCGGGTGAGCATGGTGATCGAGCGGGCGATCGATTCCGCCACGCCGCGCTCCTCCGAGGCCGGGCCGGGGAAGGCGCCCGGCGTGTCGACGAAGGTGACGACCGGGATCCCCAGCCGCTCGGCCAGGGCGAACAGGCGCATCCCCTTGCGGTAGCCCTCGGGGTGCGGCATGCCGAAGTTGCGGCGGATGTTCTCCTCGGTCTCGGCGCCCTTCTGCTGGCCCACGAAGACGATGGGGCGGCCGTCGAGGCGGGCGAAGCCGGCCACGATGGCGGGATCGTCCCGGAAGAGGCGGTCGCCGTGCAGCTCGACGACGTCCGTGGCCATCAGGCGGAGCAGCTCGAGCGTGTGCGGCCGCTTGACGTCGCGCGCGTGCCTGACGCGCTCCCAGGCGTGCGCCCGGGCGTCCAGCGTGGCCGCGCCGGGCGCGGTGGGCGCGTCAGCCACGGCCGGTCTCACGCTCGCCGCCACCGGCCAGGAAGCCCAGCGGGTTGAAGCCGCCCAGGCCGGAGACGCCGTCGCCCGCCGAGGCCCGGGCGCCGACGCGCTCCTCCGCCGGGCGCAGGTACCCGAGCAGCAGCGCGAGGCGATCGCGCAGCTCGTGGCGCGGCACGACCTGGTCCACGAAGCCGTGCTCGAGGAGGAACTCGGCGCGCTGGAAGCCGGGCGGCAGCGATTCGGCGATCGTGCCGGCGGCCACGCGGGCCCCGGCAAAGCCGATGAGCGCGTTCGGCTCGGCCAGGTTGACATCGCCGAGGGCGGCGTAGGAAGCGAAGACGCCGCCCGTGGTCGGGTCGGTCATGACGCTGACGTAGGGCACGCCCTCCTCGGCCAGCCGCGCGATGGCGGCGCACGTCTTGGCCAGCTGCATGAGCGCCAGCGTGCCCTCCTGCATGCGTGCGCCGCCCGAGGCGGAGACGACGATGAGCGGGATCCGCTCGTCGAGGGCGTGCTCGGCGGCCCGGGTCACCTTCTCACCCACGACCGAGCCCATCGACCCGCCCATGAAGGCGAAGTCCATGACGCACAGCGCGACCCGCTGCCCGGCGATGCGGCCGGTGCCCCACAGGGCGGCATCGCGCAGGCCGGTGGTCACCTTCGCGGCGGCGAGGCGCTCCGGATAGGGCTTCTGGTCCACGAACGCGAGTGGGTCCACGGACTCGAGGTCGGCGTCGCGTTCCTCGAAGCTGCCCTCGTCGAGCAGGTGCGCCAAGCGGGCGTCGACGCGCAGGCGGAAGTGGTGGCCGCACTTGGGGCAGACGCGCAGGTTCTTCTCGAGCTGCTTGTTGTAGAGCATGTCTCCGCAGCTCGGACAGCGCGTCCAGAGGTCCGGCGGGAACTCGCCGCCGCGCGGCCGGAAGGGCAGCTTGATGGGCATCAGGTGCGCACCTTCGGGGCGCTGACTCGCCCCCGATGTGCGGCGCGGGCGGCGCGGCCGAACGGCGTCCGGGGCGGGGCCGCGACCCGCCAGGCGAAGAGGGCGACGCCGGCGAGCGAGAAGCCCGAGGCGATGGCCCCGCCGATGAGGATGCTGCGGCGGTCGCGGAAGGCCGGGCGGGGGGGCGCCGGCACCCCTGTCGGCGGGGCCGGGAAGTCCGTCACCGTCGCGTCTGCACCGCCGGCGCGGCCGCCGGCCAGCGCGCGCAGCCGTGTCGCCAGCGCCTCCTCGAAACGGAACGAGGGATGGAAGCGGACGAGGCGGCTCGCCAACAGCTGAGCGGCGGCACGCTCGCCGGGATCGAACGTCGGCTCATCGACGATGCCGCGCGGCCCGGGCGCATGCGCCGCGAGCAGGGTTTCGAGGTAGAGGTCCACCTGCATGGCCTCCTCCTCGGCGGGCCGCCGGGCGGGACGCAGGAAGCTCATCGGGCCTCGTCGCGGTCGCGGCCCAGCTCCGCGGCTACCGAGCGCAGCGCGCGGTGGATGAGGACGCGCACCGCACCCTCCGAGCGGCCCAGGATGGCCGCGATCTCGCTCGTGGTCATCTCCTCGACGAAGCGCAGCACGAGCGCCCGGCGCCGGTCCTCCGGCAGCCGGTCGATGGCGCGCCAGGCGACGGCCAGCGCCTCGCGCTCTGCGGCACGGGCGGCGGGGTCGTCGAGGACGGCCACGTCGAAGGCGGCGTCGAGCGGCGCCTCCGGGTGGCGGCGGACGTGCCGCCGCTCATTGGCGAGGGCGTTGCGGGCGATGCGGAAGAGCCAGACGCGGAACGTCGAATCGGCCCCCTCGCCGCGCTCGTCGAAGCGGGGCAGGGCTGTGAGCGCGCGCAGGAAGACCGCCTCGGTCACGTCCTCGGCGCGGTGATGGTCGCGCAGCTCGTAGAGGGCGAAGCTGTACACCTGTCCCACGTATTTCCGATAGAGCGGCTCGAATGCCCGCGGGTCCCGCCGAGCCGCTTCCACGGCGGGGCGATCCGCGTCGAACGGGACCGGGCGCGCCGATGCCCGCTCCCCTGCTCTCCAGAACACCGGGGAAGTCTAGCCGTTACACCGCGGCACGGCCATCAGACGACCCGGCAGCGAACCACGTCGCCGCTGTCGATCTCGCGCACGCCGGTCCCGGGGTCGTCAAGGCGCAGGGCCCCCGACTCCGGGTCCACGCCGACTGCGGTCCCGACGAGCCGCTCCTCAGCGACCTCGACCTCGACCTGCCGCCCGGTGGTGAGCTGGCGTACGGACCAACCACCGACGTCGAAGCGGCCCTCGCGAAGGGCGACGTAGCGGGGCTCCAGGCGCGCCAGGAAGCCCTCCAGCAACGCGTCCCTGTCGATCGGCCGGCCGAGCGCGACCTCGCGCAGGCTCGTCATCGCGTCCGCCAGCTCCGCTGGGAAGCCGGCTGCCGCCCAGTCAGCGTTCACGCCGATGCCCACGACGGCGCTCGCGATGTCGCCCGCCGCGTCGAAGGCCGTCTCGCCCAGGACCCCGGCGAGCTTGCGCGGCTGCCGATCCGGCCCGAGGGCGACGAGGTCGTTCGGCCACTTCAGCCAGAGCGTGCGCTCGCGCAGTCCGGCCGCGTCCTCGGCTGCGTCGATCATGGCCAAGGCCACCACCGCCCCCAGCCGCCAGCCGTGGAGCGCGACCAGGCCGTGGGGCCGGAACCCGACCGACAGCAGCAGCGCGGCCCCCGGGGGGGCCTGCCACGTCCGGCCCGACCGGCCCCGCCCGGCGCGCTGGACGTCGGCGACGGCGACGGCGACCTCGGGCAGGCCGGCATCGAGCCAGCCGCGCACGACGCGCTGGGTCGAGTCGACCTCCGCGAAGCGCTCGAGGCGCGAGAGGAACCGATCGGACGTGGCCCGAGCCTCAGCCGGCCGCCGCGGTGGCTCCGGCGCCGGCCGTGTCCGGCCGCTCCAGGGCGAACGCGGCATGGAGCGCTCGGGCGGCCTTCTCGACGTCGTCCTCCGCGATGATGCAGGTGATGCGGATCTCCGAGGTCGAGATCATCTCGATGTTGATGCCGGCGTCGGCGAGCGCGCCGAACATGCGCGCCGCGTAACCCGGCGCGTTCTGGATGCCGGCCCCGACGATCGAGACCTTGGCCACCGCCGAGTCCGTGGTCAGCTCCCGGGCGCCGAGCTGGCGCACGACGGTGTCGAGGAGCTTGCGCGCCCGGGCCAGCTCGGTCGAGGCGATGGTGAAGGAAAGGTCGGTCGCGCCGGCGTGGCCGACGTTCTGGACGATCATGTCCACGTTGATGCCGGCCGCCGCGAGCGGCTCGAAGACGGCACGCGCCACGCCCGGGCGGTCGGGCACGGCCACCAGCGTCACCTTCGCCACGTGGCGGTCGGTGGCCAGGCCGCGCACCTTGTTGCGTTGCTCCACGTCGGGGTCCTCCTTGATGCGCGTGCCGGGATGGTCGGAGAACGTCGAGCGCACCGCGATCTCCACGCCGTTCACCCAGCCCAGCTCGACGGCGCGGGTCTGCATGACCTGGGCGCCCTGCCCGGCCAGCTCGAGCATCTCTTCGTAGCCGATGATCGGGAGCAGCCGGGCGTCGGGGACGACACGCGGGTCGGCGGTGAAGATGCCCTCCACGTCGGTGTAGATCTCGCAGCGGTCGGCGCCGAGACGCGCCGCGAGGGCGACCGCGGTCGTGTCCGAGCCGCCCCTCCCGAGTGTGGTCACTTCGCCCGCGGCGTGGCTCTCGTCAGTGGCCCCCTGGAAGCCGGCCACGATGACGATCTTGCCCGCACCGATCTCCCTGCGCACGCGCGCCGGGTCCACGTTGGCGATGCGCGCACGGCCGTGGCTCGTGTCGGTGCGGATGCCGGCCTGCGCGCCGGTGAGGCTGATGGCGGCCATCCCGAGCGCATGGAGCGCCATCGAGACGAGCGTGGCGCTCTGGTGCTCGCCGGTCGCGAGGAGCATGTCCAGCTCGCGCGGATCGGGCTCGTCGGTGATCGCCGCGGCGAGGCCGAGCAGCTCGTCGGTCGTATCGCCCATGGCGCTGACGACGACCACGAGGTCCACGCCGTTGGCGCGCTCGCGCGCGATCCGGCGCGCGACGTGGCGGATCCGGTCGGCCGTCGCGAGCGACGAGCCGCCGTACTTCTGGACGATGAGCGGGGTGGGCATGGCGCCGCGATTCTAGCGGGCGTGCGGGCAGGCCGGCCGCGCGGATGGGCTCGCCTTCACGCCCTGAGAATGGGCCGCCCCAGCGCCGTACGCTATGGACCGGCAACCGCTTGGAGTCACGGCATGGCGCTCATCCCGCTCCTGCAGCTCGTCCACGTGCTGGCCGCCATCGTCGCGGTCGGCGCCAATGTCACGTACGCCATCTGGCTGCGCCGGGCGGGACGTGATCGAGAACGGCTGCTCTTCGTCATCGAAACCGTGCGCACCATCGACCGCCGCGTGGCCAACCCCGGCTACGTCGTGCTGCTCATCACGGGCGTGCTGATGATCGTCGGCGGGCTCTACTCGTTCACCACGGGCTGGATCGTCGCCGCCATCGCCCTCTACGTGCTGACCGCGTTGCTCGGGCTCCTCGCCTTCGCGCCGGCCATCCGCCGCCAGCTGGCCGAGGCCGAGAACGACCCGACCTCCGAGGCCTATGCCGCGGCCGCGTCGCGCAGTTCCGCACTGGGCCTGCTCACGACGGCGATCGTCGTCACCATCGTCGCGCTGATGGTGCTCAAGCCCTTCTGACGGAGCGGCCGGCAGCTCCTGGGCCCGCTACTTCGCCTCGATGACCACCGCGCCGGCGTTGCGCGGCGAGACGATCTGCACGCTGCCGGGGAGGTCGAGTTCGGCGGCGGCGGCCATGAAGGCGGACTCGATGGCGGTCAGCACGCGCATCGAGTCGCCGAAGGCGATGACGGTCGAGCCCGAACCGGCCAGGCAGGCTCCGAGCGCGCCGGCCCCGAGCGCCGCCGCAGTCAGGCGCGGCAGGGCCGGAAAGACCTCCGCCCGGTAGGGCTCGTGGAGCCGGTCCTCGGTCAGGGCGCGCAGGGTGTCGGTCCGTCCGGAGGCGAGCCCGGCCACACCGAGGGCGACGCGGCCGAGGTTGAAGACGGCGTCGCGGTGCGGCACCTCGCGCGGCAGCGCCGCGCGCATGGCGCTCGTCGAGAGCGGCACCTCGGGCACGAAGAGCACCGCCCGCAGGTCGCGCGGCACGTCGAAGCGGATCGTCTCCGGCCGCCCGTCCACGAGGGTGACGACGACGAAGCCCCCGAGCAGCGCGGCGGCCGCGTTGTCGGGGTGGCCCTCGATCTCGATCGAGAGCGTGAGCAGTCGGCGCTGGTCGAGACCGCCGCCGGTCAATGCATCCGCGGCCACGAGACCGGCCACAGTCGCCGCGGCGGACGACCCGAGCCCGCGCGCGAGCGGGATCTGGTTGGTCATCTTGACGCGGAAGCCGAGGGTCGCGGGCACCTGCCCCAGCGCCCAGCGCAGCCCGGTCTCGAGGGAGATGATGAAGCGGTTGTCGCGGCTGGCCGGGAGGACGCCGGCTCCCTCCCCCTCGACCGACAGCTCCAGGCCGGGCACGTCCATCAGCTCGACCTCGAACCGGTTGCGGAGATCGAGAGCGAGCGCCAGGGCGTCGTAGCCGGCGCCGAGGTTGGCAGCAGACGCGGGCACGTCCACCACGACGCGACGGTATCGGAGCCCAGACGGCGGAGGAGTCGCCTCGAGCGCCGTGGCGGCCTCGGGCGGCGCGCTGTCGGTGGTCGCCTCGTCGGCCTGCGTCTCTTCTACCACCCGAGCACCTCCATGACCCCCGCCGTCGTCGCCGGAGCCACGAGCACCTGGGCCGCCTGGGCGGTCGCCGTGTCCGGGTCCTTCAGCCCATGTCCGGTCAGGACACACACGATGGTAGCGGAGGGATCGATCGCGCCCTCTGCCACCAGCTTGCGCACCCCCGCCACGCCAGCCGCCGAGGCCGGCTCGCAGAAGACGCCCTCCAGGTGAGCCAGGTCGCGGTAGGCGGCCAGGATCTCATCGTCGGTGACGGCGTCGATCCGCCCGCCCGACTCGTCACGCGCGCGCTCCGCCGCCCGCCACGAGGCCGGGTCGCCGATGCGGATGGCCGTGGCCACCGTCTCCGGTTGGTCGACCCGGTGGCCGAGCACGATGGGCGCCGCTCCGGCCGCCTGGAATCCGAGCATCACGGGCCGCGTCTCGACCAGTCCGGCGTCACGGTACTCCGTGAATCCCTTCCAGTAGGCGGTGATGTTGCCGGCGTTGCCGACGGGGATGGCCAGGTAGTCGGGGGCGCCGCCGAGATCGTCGCAGACCTCGAAGGCGGCAGTCTTCTGGCCCTGGATGCGATGCGGGTTGACCGAGTTGACGAGCGTCACGGGGTGGCCGTGGGCGCTGCCCCCCTCGGCCAGCTCGCGCACGATGCGCAGCGCGTCGTCGAAGTTGCCCTCCACGGCCACGATCTTCGCCCCGGCCATCTGCGCCTGGACCAGCTTGCCGGCCGCGATCCGGCCGGCCGGCAGCACGACGATGACCGCCAGCCCCGCGCTGGCGCCGTACGCCGCGGCGGAGGCGGAGGTGTTGCCGGTGGAGGCGCAGATGATCGCCCGCGCGCCGGATTCAAGCGCCTTCGCCACCGCCATGGCCATGCCCCGGTCCTTGAAGGAGCCGGTGGGGTTCATGCCCTCGAGCTTGAGGTGAAGCTCCGGGCATCCGATCTCGCGGCCCAGCCGCGTCGCGTGGACGAGCGGCGTGTAACCCTCGCCCAGCGAGAGCGGCGGCGTCGCGTCCGTGAGGGGCAGGAAGGCGGCGTAGCGGTGGAGCAGGCGCGGACGCGCCTCGGCCGTGGCGTGCTGTTGGCGGAGGTGCCGCAGCACGTCGCTCACGCGCATGGGCCGTCGGCCTCACGCTCTCGAGGGGAATACATGGCGCCGATCGTACCAGCGCTGCCGACAGCCCACCGACCGGGTCGCCCGAAACGGGCCGCTCGGCCCTAGCTGCCGAGGGTGGTGGGACCCACGCTCGGCGACCACGGTCCCCCGCCGTCCCGACTTGGAGATCCTCCGATGCCCGACGACACCTTCGTACCGCACACGATGGGCCAGCAGTTCGGCCGCCGCAGCTGGGCCGAGCCTTGGAAGATCAAGATGGTCGAGCCGATCCGCCAGCTCGACCGGGCCGGCCGGGAGCGGGCCATCCGCGAGGCCGGCTACAACACGTTCCTCCTGCGTTCCGACGACGTCTACATCGACCTCCTGACCGACTCCGGGACGAACGCCATGAGCGACCGCCAGTGGGCGGCCATCATGCTCGGCGACGAGGCCTACGCCGGCAGCCGCAACTTCTACCACCTCGAGGGGGCGATCCAGCGCCGCTTCGGATACCGCTACGTGGTGCCCACCCACCAGGGCCGCGGCGCCGAGCACCTCATCAGCCGGACGGCCATCAAGCCGGGCCAGTGGGTGCCGGGCAACATGTACTTCACCACGACCCGCCTCCACCAGGAGCTGGCCGGCGGCACGTTCGTGGACGTGATCATCGACGAGGCGCACGACCCCACGAGCCTGCACCCGTTCAAGGGCGACATGGACCTGGCCAAGCTCGAGGCGCTCATCGCCCGCGTGGGGCCGGAGCAGATCGCCTACGTCAGCCTCGCGGCGACCGTGAACATGGCCGGCGGGCAGCCGGTGAGCATGGCCAACGCCCGCGCGGTCAGCGAGCTGTGCCAGCGGCACGGCATCCGGCTCTTCCTCGACGCGACACGCGTCGTCGAGAACGCCTTCTTCATCGAGGAGCGCGAGCCCGGCTTCGCCGGTCGCTCGGTGGCCTCGATCGTCCACGAGTTCTGCTCCCACGCCGACGGCGCCTGGATGAGCGCCAAGAAGGACGGCCTGGTCAACATCGGCGGCTGGCTCGCGGTCAACGACGAGGAGCTGTTCGAGGAGCTGCGCAACCTCGTCGTCGTCTTCGAGGGCCTCCACACCTACGGCGGCCTGGCCGGCCGGGACATGGAGGCGCTCGCGGTGGGCATCGAGGAGTCACTGGAGGACGCCTACATCCGCGCCCGCGTCGGCCAGGTGCGCTACCTGGGCGAGCTGCTCACGGACTGGGGGGTCGCCATCGTGCAGCCCGTCGGCGGGCACGCCGTCTTCCTCGACGCGCGGCGCTTTTACCCGCACCTGCCCCAGGACGCCTTCCCGGCCCAGACACTCGCCGCGGAGCTGTACCTCGACTCCGGCGTGCGCGCGATGGAGCGGGGCATCGCCTCGGCCGGCCGCGACCCGAAGACCGGCGACCATCACCGCCCGAAGCTCGAGCTGACACGGCTGACGATCCCGCGCCGTGTCTACACCCAGGCCCATATGGACGTCGTGGCCGAGTCGGTCAAGGCCGTCTGGGACGCCCGTGAGTCGGCGACCGGCCTGCGCATGGTCTACGAGCCGAAGTACCTGCGCTTCTTCCAGGCGAAGTTCGAGCCGCTCGCAGCGGGTGAGACCGCGACGAGCGAGGCCGGCGGGTCCGAAGCGCCTACTCTTCGAGCAGGGGGTAGAGCGGGCCGCTGACGCCCGCGGCGCGCGCCTCGTCGCGCGCCTGGTCGAGGGTCACCGGCTCGGTCAGGGCGCCGCCGCCGCGGGGCAGGACGTAGAACCAGCGCCGCGTCCCGGAGAGGACGTCGGCGACCGTCGAGGCGCGATCGGCGGGTGGCAGGCCCGCCCAGGAAGAGCCGATCCCCCGCGCGATGGCCACGAGGTCGCCCAGGACCGCGCTGCTGGTCGCCTCGCCGCCCGCGCCGGGGCCGCCGAAGCGCACCCGCCCGATGGGCTCGCCGGCCAGCTCCACGATGTTCGTCACGCCCCCCGTCCGCCCGAGCGGTGACCCGGCCGGGACGGCCGAGGGGACCACCCCGGCCCCGACGGCGCCGTCCTCCCCGCGCTGCGCCCGAGCCACCAGCTTGACCACGAGGCCGAGGTCGGCCGCGGCGGCGATCACCTCCGCAGTCACGCCGGTGATGCCCGGCGCCGCGTCGCCCTCCACCGCGGGCGGCGAGCGGCGGATGGCGGTCACGTCCGGCCACTCACCAAAGGCCAGGCGGGCCAGGATGGCCAGCTTGTCGGCAGCGTCGCGACCCTCGACGTCGCCGCTCGGGTCGGCCTCGGCGTAGCCGCGCGACTGGGCATCGGCGAGGACCGTGGCATAGTCCCAGCCCGCCTCGGTCATCGCCGTCAGCATGAAGTTCGTGGTGCCGTTGACGATGCCCGAGACGCTCGACCAGCGGTTCGCGGCCAGGTCCGAGGCGAGCGGCCCGAGGACGGGGATGCCGCCCGCGACGGCCGCCTCGAAGCGCAGCGAGGCGCCCGTCCGGCGCGCCTCCGCCTCCAGCTCCGCGCCGCGACGCGCGAGCAGCGCTTTGTTGGCGGTGACCACCGAGCGACCGCCGGCCAGCGCGGCGGCGATGAGCTCCCCGGCCGGCTCGAGACCGCCGATCAGCTCGACCACCACGTCCACACCGGGGTCCACGGCGACGGCGGCCAGGTCGTCCGTGCGCACGATGGCCCGCGGCAGCGTCACCGCGCGTGGCCGGTCCGGGTCGCGCACCCCGACGGCGACGAGGTGGATCGGCCGGCCGCCGGCGGCACGGGCGAGGTCGGGGCCATGCTCCAGCAGGCCGCGCGCGACGGCGCCGCCGACCGTGCCGAGGCCGAGCAGAGCGACGCGGAGGGGGGTGCGGGCCGGGGTTCGGAGCGTCACGCGCGGATTGTATGACCCCGTCGCTGCCAGGCTCGCCCGGCCGGGCACAAACCGTTGACGGCGGAGCCAGGCTGCCGCCCGTTCGACGACCGGGCCAAAACGAAGCGACCGCCGCAAACGCGACGGCCGCTTGGGTGCTGCCCGGGCCGTGACGGCCCGCTCCGCCTAGTTCCAGCGCTTGCCGGCCTCGAGGACGAGGGCCGAGCTGGCGATGGCAGACATGACGAGGAGGAAGCGGAACACCAGGTATCTGGAGTGCTGCTTCATCTTCAGTACCACCGTGTCCCAGCCGTGACGGTCAGCGCCATCGACGCCACCGCCGACAGGAACAACATGAAGCGCGCCAGGTTCGCCTTCATCTGATTTCGAGCCTCCCTAGAGGGGGGTTCCTGCGATGCCCTCCCCGGCAACCGGGCTACCTCCGGCGGAACGGAGGCCCCTGGCTTTGCGTCCCCGCCTCGCGACGGGTTTGCCCTGGACGGTCTGGCGATCGGGTGGTGACCTTCACCGCCGAGACCGACTCTATGAACGGCCCGGCACGCCGGCCATGGGTCGTGAGTACCGTGTGTCAAGGCATTCGGGGGAGTTTCCGCAACGCACCATCGGCGCTGACGAGGGCTTCGACGGCGAAGGGCTCGCCGGCCTACAGGTCCACGACCGGCCGATACCGGAGGATGGGCTCGCCATTCGCGGGCGCACGCGGCGGATCGTCAGGCATAACGTGCCGTTCCACGGCGGCTGCCTGCATCGCCGGCTCGAAGACCGCGAACTGGGCCTTGCCGCGGGCCTTCGCCGTGTACATCGCCACGTCGGCATTGCGGAGCAACTCGTCAGGCCGCTCGGACCGGTCGTTGGTCGACGCTATCCCGATGCTCGCGCCCATGGTCACATCCCGACCCTCGACACTGAAGGGAGCCTGGAGCGTGTCCACGAGGCGCCGGGCGATGAGCAGGGCACGTCCAAGGTCGGGCGCGTCGTCAAGGAGGACGGCAAACTCGTCACCTCCCAGCCGCGCCGGCAGGTCTCCGGTTCTCAGACACTTGCGGATCCGTTCGGCGACCGCGACCAGGACGTCGTCACCTGCAGCGTGGCCAAGCGTGTCGTTGACCAGCTTGAAGTCATCGAGGTCGACGAAGAGGACGGCCGGGACGCGGTCGCCTTCCTTGGCCACGTCGAGCCGCCGCTCAAGATCCTCGACCAACATCCTTCGGTTGGCCAGGTTCGTGAGCGGGTCGTGGTAGGCCTGGTAGCGCAGTTGGTCCCGCAGCTCCGAGACCCGGGCGAGCGAGGCTTCCAGTCGCCCGTTCTCGAGAGCGACGGCGGCCTGGCGGGAGACGGCCTCGAGCAGGTCGAGGTCGTCGGTGTCGAAGGTGCTGACGGCTCCACGGCGGTTGGCCACGAGGATCGCCCCGCTGACGTGCGAATCTCCATGGAGCGGGGCTGCGATCAGGTCCACCAGCCCGAATGCCTCGGCGGAGCTCTCCTGCCCCTGACCCCGCGAGCGCGGGAGAAGGAGCGATCGACCATCGGAGGCGAGGCGAGCACGCAGCTCCGCGCGATGGTCCTCTGCGATCGGGTGCATCGGCTCGACACTCTCGCCCGGGCCGACGGTCATGGCCAGCGCTTCGGCCGACTCGTTCCGCGGCAGGATCACGATCTCGGCAACGTCCGCCCGGAACATCCGGCGCAGATGCTCGAGGAGCGCCAGCATCACCGCCTCGAGGTCGGTCGAGCCCTCGAGGATCCGGCTCGCCTCGTAGAGCCACTCGAGCCTCTCGTGCTTCTGCCGCTCCCGGATGTATGCGCGGTAGGCGAGGAGCAGGGTGGCGACCGGGACAGCCAGAAGCCAGATGGCTCGTGGGTCGCTCCAGATGATCGTCACGCCCACGAGCGCGAGGCTCGTGTTCGTGAGCGGCACGATCGTTCCAAGCCCGACGATCTGCTTCAGCTGCGCGGGCTGCGGGCGGCCTTCCACGAGCGAGACGACCGTGGCGACGGCCACGACGCCGACGATGCTGGCCAGCATCGTCGCCGCGAAGGCCGCAACCCAATGGCTCGGCTCCAGGCTCGCGCCGCCGCCACTGAGACCATTGAACACCGCGACCGCGAGGCTCGCCTGCAAGGCGCAGAGGGCCAGATTGAAGGCCAACTTCATGGGCGCCTGTCGGCGGTACAGACCGAGCGCGACGGCAGCTCCCACGAGCTGCGCCACGACGATGCCGGCCGGTGCGACGAAGAAGAGTCCCAGGACCACCGGGATCTCGTTCAGCGAGAACGACTCGGCCTCGCCGCGGAAGTGGACGTGGATGACGAAGACCTCAGCCAGGAAGACGAGCCCGGCCAGCAACCACCATGGCATCGCCACGGGAGAGCTACTCGGCGCTACCGGACTGACCCAGGCCACGAATGCCCAGGCGGCGATCAACGCAAGGACGGCGTTGAACGTCCAGATCCGGGATTCGGGGCCGAAGGGGGGCCAGTCACGTGGGCGTGGCCGATTGATGAGGCGCATGGCAGGGCTCAGTCAGCCGCCGGTTTGCGGCGGCTCGCCAGCAGCGGGGACGACCATGCCGGGCAGGCGGTCGAAGGGCCGGCGCATGACGGCCAGGATGAAGATGAACACCCCGGCACCGATGAGAACGTCGCCGACGCTGAAGACGTTGGCCAGGGGCAGTCCGCGCGGCAGGGCGAAGACGTCCGTGAGTGGCGCCAGCACCACGTTGGCGCTGGTCATGCTGTTCGAATAGCCGGCACCGAGGTGCTTCCCGAGCGCAGCGAGGGCATCCGGCGTGGTGGGCATGAAGCCTCCGTTGGCGACGATCGCCAGGAGGTTGGACGCAGCGCCGATGGCTACCAGCGGGAACGCGGGTTGCGGGATGTTGGCCAGCACGAAGAGCAACGTGGCGATGGTGGACGCGACGTAGACGAGTGGCGCCACGTCGCCAAGCAGTTCGCCGGCCGGGCTCGAGAAGATGAGGAGTTGGGCCCCGAGGCTGAGGAGCGCCACGGCTGGCCAGCGGAAGCGGATGTGCCCGAGCGGCACGACCGAACCGCCGACCAGGAGCCCGACGATGAGAGCGACCACGAGCGGGTAGAGGATGAACATGGCTACCTCGCGCTTGGAGACGGGCGCGCCGTGGCCAAGAACGGCGGCGGATTCATGCGGCCGGCCCGATCGCCTCGGCGGACGGGTCGACGCAGTGGTCGATGGCGGCCACGCCGAAGGCTTGCTTCCCCAAGATCGGCGCCGGTTCAGGCGAAGGCTGGTGGACCTGGACCGCACCGCGGTCGAGAAGACGCAGGAACGCTCCGACGACGAGCGGGTCCCACTGACTGCCCGCACCCCGACGCAGGTGGTCAAGTGCCACGGCAACGGGCATCGCGGCCCGATACGGGCGATCGGCAGTCATCGCATCAAAGGCATCGGCGACGGCCACGATGCGACTACCGAGCGGGATCGCCTCTCCCGCAAGGCCCTGCGGGTAGCCGTGGCCGTCCCAGCGCTCGTGGTGATGGAGGACGATGCCGGCACCGTCTCGGAAGAGCTCGAAGTGCACCAGGATCTTGGCGCCGATCTCGGTGTGCAGCCACATCGCGGCCTTCTCCTCGTCGTCGAGCGGGCCGGCCTTGAGGAGCACTCGGTCGGGTACGCCGATCTTGCCCAGGTCGTGGACACTCGCGGCCTGCTCGACAAGAGCGACCGCATCCTCGTCAAGACCCAGTTCGCGAGCGAGATCGGCGGCGTAGACGGCGACGCGTTCTGAATGGTGGAACGTCGACCGGTCCCGATGGTCCACGATCTGGGCCAGCGATCGGACAGCCGATTGCGTCTGCGTCTCCAAAAGCCGAATGTGCTGGAGCGCCCGGCCGATCACCGCGCTGGGCGCCGCAAGGAGGGCGGTCCAGATGGGCTCGACCATCCAGATCAGCGCGAAGAGCGCGCCAAGCGTTTCGGCGCCGATCTCCATCAGCAGCGTTCGCGTCCAGTTGGTGCGCAGGATGTACACGAGCGACTGCTCGGAGGCGATGGCGATGATCGCGCTGGTCAGCAGCCAATTGACGACGTAGTACGTGGCGCCGGCGGCGATCAGGATCCCGAGCCATGGGATGTGCTGATCACCGTACTCGATGGTTCGCCGGGCGGCGTCCCATGGGCTGCCGATGAGCCCGATCGCGAAGGAAGTGACCGAGGCCGTCAGGACGAACGCCGAGACGTTGAAGACGACCTTGAGCAGAGGCCGACGCCCCACGACTTCCTCGAAGAGAACGGCCAGGCCGATGGCCGCGGCGGCCCACGGCGCGGGGACGAGCAGCAGGATCGCGATGTGTGCGATGGTGGCGACCGAGACCTCGCCACCGCGCGACAGCGGCACGGCGACGAACTCGAGCGCTGCGGCAAGGATCGTCAGGAGGATCGCAACGGAGATCCACGTCGAGGCCGCCTCTTGCCAGGTGGTCGGCAGGAACAGCGAGCAGGCCGCGAGCACCGCAACCACGACCACGAGGCGCCGGATGCTCGCCCGCAGCCATCGTCCGGGCGAGACCGAGGAGAGGATCCCCGGGCGCGGCGGAGCGTCGTGTAGCCGACCCGCGATCTCCAACGTGTGCGTTCCCTCAGCCTTCGGTGAAGCGCGCGCACGCTCGATGCACGCTCCCGCTGATGATGCGTGGCTCCCTGGCACCGGGCACATAGCCCGATAGTCCCGGCCGAGATCACCTCGCCCGCCGGTGGTCGGGCCCCCTGCTAGACTCGCCGGCCATGAGCGCCTCTGTCGCGACCCCGTCCCGGCGCCGCGTCTTCAGCGGCGTCCAGCCGTCCGGCCTGCCGCACATCGGCAACTACCTGGGCGCCTTCCGCAACTACATCGCGATGCAGGAGACTCACGACGCGATCTACTGCATCGTCGACTACCACGCCCTCACGAGCACCCACGACGCGGAGCTGATCCGACTCAACACGTACGAGATGGCGCTGGGCCTGCTGGCCCTGGGGCTCGACCCCGAGCGGGCGACCCTCTTCCGCCAGTCTGACCGCCCCGAGCACGTCGAACTCTCCTGGCTCTTCGCCACGGTCACGCCGGTGACCTGGGTGGAGCGCACGCCCTCGTTCAAGGAGAAGAGGCGCAACCAGCCCGAGGACGTCAACCACGGGCTGCTCACGTACCCCATCCTGCAGGCGGCCGACATCGCCATCTACCACGCGAAGTACGTGCCGGTGGGCAAGGACCAGGCGGCACACCTGGAGCTGGCGAGGGAGATCGTGCGCGCCTGGAACGCCCGCTATGGCGACTACTTCGTCGAGCCGCGGGCCGTCTTCACCGACTCGCCCATCGTCAAGGGCACCGACGGCGTCAACAAGATGTCGAAGTCCCTGGGCAACGTCATCGACATCTTCGCCGAGCCCGACGTGGTGCGGAAGCAGGTCATGTCGATGGTCACCGACACCCAGCGCATCCTGCGCACGCAGCCCGGCCGCCCCGAGGTGTGCAACGTCTGCCAGCTGCACCGCTTCTTCGGCGCCGACTACGAGGTCATCTGGGACGGCGAGCGCACGGCCCGCACCGGCTGCGTCGACACGAAGCGCCTGCTGGCCGAGCGCATGATCGACTTCTTCGCCAGGGCCCGGGAGCGCCGCGCCGAGCTGGCCGCGAAGCCCGGCTACGTCGAGGAGGTACTGCGCGCGGGCGCCGAGCGGCTGGCGCCGCTGGCGCGGGAGTCGATGGGCGAGTGCCACGCGCGGATGGGGCTCGGCCCACTCCGCTGAAGAGGGCAGGCGCTAGACTCGACCGATGCTGGGGCCGATGGAGGACCGCGAACGCCGCTGGCTGGGCGCGCTGCTCGTGCTGGGCACGATGACCGTGGCCGTGATCCTCATCGGCCAGGTGGCGGCCATCGTCAGCTACTTCAACGACATCATCCTGATCTTCTTCCTCGCCTGGCTGCTGGCCTTCATCCTCTCGCCGGTCCCGACCACGGTCGAGCGCTGGGTGCCTAGCCTGCCGCGGATCATCGTCGTGGTCGTCACCTACCTGGTGCTGCTGGTCGGCCTGCTGCTCGTGGCCATCGTCACGGCGCAGGCGCTGGCCGGCTCGATCTCGGCCTTCATCGACAGCCTGCCCGGCATCGCCGCCTCACTGCCGGAGCTCCTGGCCCCGTGGCAGCGGCTGCTCGACCAGTTCGGCCTGCGGATCGACCTGCTGTCATCGGCCCGGACGGTCCTCGACGCTGCTGCGTCGTTCGGCGGCACCCTGGTGGGTCCGCTGACCGACCTCGCCCTGGCCAGCCTCTCGATCGTCGGCAACCTCGTGCTCGTACTGGTCTTCTCGCTCTACATCGTCATGGACCGGGACCGGATGCTCGACTTCGTGGGTCGCCTCGTCCCGCCGCGCTACGCGGCCGAGTTCCGGCTGCTGCGCACGAGCATGGCGCGCTCCTTCGGCGGCTTCCTGCGCGGACAAGCCATCCTCGGCCTCGTCTACGGCGCGGTGGCCGTGGTCACCCATGTGGTGCTTGGCCTCGAATTCACCGGCGCCTCGGCCGTCCTGTCCGGCGTGCTGATGGCCGTGCCCTTCTTCGGGCCCTTCTTCGCCTGGGCGCCGCCGGTCATCGTGGCCATCCTCACCGCGCCCGACCAGGTCGGGCTGACCCTGGCCATCATGGGCCTCGCGCTGCTCGCGGAGATGAACGTCATGCAGCCGCGCATCATGGCCGACACGGTGGGCATCCATCCGCTCGTCGTCCTCGCCTCGGTGATCATCGGCGCGAAGCTGGCCGGCATCCCCGGCGCGATCTTCAGCGTGCCCATCGCGGCCGTCCTGTCGAGCTTCTTCTTCTACTACCTGAACCGCTCGGCACTCGCGGCCGGTGACGTGGCCACGCGCGCGGCGCGGGTGGTGGAGGCACGCGAAGGGCGGCCCATCCGGGTGCCCACGCCCCCCACGGCGGCCGACGAGATCGGGGGCGGCTTCGAGCCTCCCCAGGCGCCCCAGCCGGGCACGTGAGCGGAGCTCGCCGGCCCAGGCCCGCCCGCCCGGGCGCCGATCGGCCCGACGGAGAGGGACGCCACGACATCACGCGCGTCGAGCGGCGCGACGTGGACCGCGAGCGGGGTGAGCCGCTGGCGCACAGGGAACGCGGCGCGACGCGGCCGAGGGCCACGACCCGACAGGCCCGGCCGCTCGCCGAATGGGACACCCGACCGCGCATCCTGATCACGAACGACGACGGCATCGAATCGCGCGGGCTGCTCTCGCTGAAGCAGGCGCTCGAGCCGCTGGGCGACGTGACGGTCGTGGCTCCGGACACGAACCAGTCCACGGTGGGCCATCAGAAGACGCTCATGCGCCCGCTGCGCGTGCGCGAGCGGAAGTTGGCCGACGGCTCGCGCGGCTATTCGGTGGACGGCTCGCCGACCGACGCGGTCAGCCTGGCCTTCCTGGGCTACTTCGGCGTCACCTTCGACCTCGTCGCCTCCGGCATCAACTACGGCGCCAACCTCGGCGACGACATCACCTACTCGGGCACCGTCAGCGCGGCCATGGAGGCGGTCATCAACGGCTGCCCGGCCTTCGCCGTCTCGCAGGAGTACTACCAGCATCCCGACTTCTCGCTGGCGGCCGCGGCGGCGCACACGGCGGCCGTCAACATCCTCGAGCACGGCCTCGGCCCGGGCGAGCTGATCAACATCAACGTGCCGGCCATCCGGGCCGAGGAGTGCGAGGGCTTCGAGGTGACGCGCATGGGCCAGCGCATCTACCAGGACGAGCTCATCGAGCGGCTCGACCCGCGTGGCATCCCCTACTACTGGATCGGCGGTCCCCCGCCCTCCGGCCTCGCCGAGCCGGGCACCGACTTCCACGCCGTGGTCAACCGCCGCATCGCCGTCACGCCCATCCAGCTCGACCTGACCGCGCGTCGCCTCATCGGCCGGCTGCGCAGCTGGGAGTGGCGGCTGCCTGACGAGGGTTGACCTACTGCGCCAACGACGCCATACTTACGGCGCATCTACGTACCAGAGGGTTGTGATATGGCGAATGTCGTCGGCGAGCGATTCCAGATCACCATCGACAAGCAGGTCCGGGAGGAACTGGGGATAAGGCCGGGTGACGTCGCCATCGAACGCGTCGAGCACGGGCGGCTCGTCATCGACTTCATGCCGAAGCCCCATCGTGAGTCGTTGCTCGGCATCTTCCGACAGCCGGGGCAAGAGCCGATCACCGACTGGCACGCCGTCAAGGAGCGGGCATGGGACGCCAGGGCCGATGAGATCATGGAAGTCCTGCGCAAGGACAGCGAACGCCATCGAACACAACCAGCCAAGAGTCAGAAGGCAGGATGAGGAAGCCGGGCCGAGTCTTCTGCGACTCGAGCGTTCTCATCCGCTACTTCGCCGAGGATGATCCGCCGCGGGCGTTTGCCGCCGCCGGTCTCATCGAGAGCGATGCAACCCTTGTGATCTCGACCGGCGTGATCCTCGAGGTGGTCCATGTCCTGCGCACGAAACACGGCATCGGCAACCCGCGCGTGGGCGAGGGCCTGATCCGTTTCCTGACGAGGGAACAGGTGGAGCTGGTGGACGCGGATCGAGCGACCGCGGTCGCTGGCCTCAAGTGGACGCTGCGGAACTCCGCGCGCCGCATCCCGGACGCCATCATGGCGGCGGCAGCGGAACATGCCGGCTGTGACGCGATCGCGACGTTCGACGAGGACTTCGCCTCACCATCCGTCCCGGTGCGGCTGCTCTGACCCCTGGCGGCGGCGCTTCTTCGCGTCGGCGAGGATCTCGCGGGCGGCGTTCTGGCCGGGCCAGCCGCTGATGCCGCCACCCGGATGGGCGCCGGAGCCGCAGAGGTAGAGCCCCTCCACCGGCAGCCGGTAGCGCGCGTAGCCCAGCAGCGGCCGCCACAGGAAGAACGAGTCGAGGGCCGGCTCGGCATGCAGCGGGTGTCCTCCGGTCAGCCCGAAGTCGCGTTCAAGGTCGAGCGGCGTCAGGACCTGCCGTGCCGCTACCAGCGACGAGATGCCCGGCGCCACGGACTCCAGCACCGCCATCACGCGGTCGCCCAGGGCCTCCCGACTCGCATCCCAGTCGCCGTCGCGCAGCCGGTAGGGGGCGTACTGGGCGATGACGCTCATGACCTGCGTGCCCTCGGGCGCGCCGGACACCAGCGTCGGGTCGGCCAGCGAGGGGATCGTTGCCTCGAGCACCGGCGTCTCGCTCGGGCGGCCGTACTTCGAGGCGTCGAAGGCCCGCTCGATGGGGTCGATGCCGGGGGCCACCAGGATCCGGCCGCGCAGGAGCCGCTCGTCGCCGTTCGCGGCCGGGAAGCGCGGCACGCCGGACAGGACGAGGTTCACCTTGGCCACGACGCCCGGCTGGCGGATGTTGCCGGCCCGCCAGCGCATCGAGGGACCGAGGGTCACCGGGTCGACGAGGTCGAGCAGCGTGCGCTTCGGATCGGCGCCGGAGACGACCATCGGCGCGGCGATCTCCTCGCCCGAGGCGAGCGCCACGCCGGTCGCCCGGCCGTCCGCCGTCGTCACGGCGATCACGTCGGCGGAGGTGCGGACCTCCGCTCCGAGCGTGCGCGCCGCTGCGGCCAGCGCCTCGGCCAGGGCGCCGGGGCCGCCCCTCGCGTAGACGGTCTCGCCGGCCGCCCCGCCATCGTTGCCCGCGGAGTCGCCGAGCAGGACGGCGGCCGAGCCGCCCGACCAGGGGCCCAGCGAGGCGAAGCGGACGCCGCGCCAGGCGATCGCAGCCTGCAGCGCGTCGGTCTCGAAGGACTCGGCCACGAAGTCGGCCACGGCCATGGGCAGCACGCGCAGGATCGTCCGCGCGTCGAGCCTGCCCAGGCCGCGGAACGCCCGGCCGAGCCTCAGCCCGAGGAGGGCGTCGCCGAAGCCAGGGCTGACGATGTCGGGCGGCGTCTCGTCGCCAAGCGCCGCCAGGAAGCGGCTCAGCACCCGCACGCGGCGGTCGAAGTCCGGGTAGGCGGCGGCGTCCTTCTCGGACCGGCCGTGCAGCCCCTCCGCCGTCCGGGCCGGGTCGCCGTACAGGATCAATGCGGTGCCGTCGGGTGACGGCGCGAAGACGCGCACCTCGGGCGCGAGAAGCGTCAGCCCGTGGCGCTTGAGGTCGAGGTCGCGGACGACGCTCGGGCGCAGCCGGCCGACCGTGTGCATGAGCGTCGGCACCCGCGCGCCGGGCGCCAGCTCGGTCGTGTCCGCGATCCCGCCGACGCGCTCGCGCCGCTCCACCACGAGCGTGCGCAGGCCGCTCTTCGCGAGGTATCCAGCCGTGACGAGGGAGTTGTGGCCGGCGCCGATGACGATCGCGTCGTAGGCGGTCGAGGCCCTCGTCGTCATCTCAGGCCGCCTTCCGGCCGCGGGACTTCAGGTACTCCATGGCGGCCAGGCGGCCGTTGGCGCCCATGATCCCGCCGCCCGGGTGGGTCGAGGAGCCGCACAGCCAGAGATCGCGGATGGGCGTCCGGAAGCGGGCGTAGCCGGGCACCGGTCGGCTGAAGAAGAGCTGCTCGAGAGTCAGCTCGCCCTGGAAGATGTTGCCCTCGGTCAGGCCGATGATGCGCTCCATGTCGAGCGGCGTGTGCACCTGGCGCCCGACGATGACCTCGCGGATGTTCGGCGCCCGCTCGGCGATGGTGTCGATGACCGCGTCGCCGAAGGCTTCGCGCTGGTCGTCCCAGGTGCCCAGGCTCGGGTCCAGCCTGTACGGCGCGTACTGCACGAAGCAGCTGATGACGTGCTTGCCGGGCGGCGCCATGGTCGGGTCGACGAGGGTCGGGATGATCATGTCCACGTACGGGCGCGCGCTGAAGCGACCGTACTTCGCGTCGTCGTAGGCGCGCTCCATGTAGTCCAGTGAGGGGCTGAAGCTGATCGCCCCGCGCAGGTGCTCCCCCTCCCCCGGCAGGCAGGTGAAGTCGGGCAGCCGATCCACGGCGAGGTTCACCTTGCCCGAGGAGCCGCGGAACTTGAAGCGGCGCACCTCGGCCTCGAACGCGGGATCCAGCGTGCCCGGCTCGAGAAGGTCGATGAAGGTCCGCTTCACGTCGGTCGAGGCGAGCACCGCGCCGGCGGCGATCTCCTCGCCGCTCTCGAGGACGACGCCCGTGGCGCGGCCGTCCCGGGTGAGGATGCGGACGACCGGCGCCTCGGTGCGGATCGTGGCGCCCAGCGAGCGAGCGGCTGAGGCGATGGCCAGGCTGATGCCGCCCGTGCCGCCCTTGGGGATGCCCCAGGCGCGGAAGGCACCGTCGATCTCGCCCATGTAGTGGTGCAGCAGCACGTAGGCCGTGCCCGGAGAGCGCACGCCGAGGTACGTGCCGATGATGCCGGACGCGGACATCGTGGCCTTGAGCGGGTCGGTCTCGAACCACTGGTCGAGGAAGTCGGCGGCGCTCATCGTCATGAGCTGGATGAAGACCGCCTGCTGGCGTTCCGGCAGCCGCCCGAAGGAGCGGGCCAGGCCGGCCAAGGGCAGGAACTCGCGCGGGTCGCGGCCGGTGAGGTCGGGCGGGACGATGCCCAGGATGGGCTTGATGAACTTGGCCATCTCGACCATCAGCCGGCCGTACTCCTCGTACGCCTCGGCATCCGAGGCGGACCAGCGGCGCAGCTCGCGCATCGTCCGGCCGTGGTCGTTGACGCGCCACAGGTAGTCGCCGTCCAACGGCGTGAAGGTACCGTCGAGGGGCAGGATGTCCAGGCCATGACGCGGCAGGTCCAGCTCGCGGATGATCTCCGGGCGCAGCAGCGAGACGACGTACGAGAAGGTCGAGAAGCGGAAGCCGGGCACGATCTCCTCGGTCGCCGCCGCCCCGCCCAGGACGTGGCGCTTCTCGAGGACGAGCGTCTTGAGGCCGGCGCGGGCCAGGTAGGCGGCGCTGATGAGGCCGTTGTGGCCGCCGCCGATGATGACCGCGTCGTAGCGCTCGGCCACCGGTCCCTCCGTCAAGACGAGCCGCGGCCCGAACGCCGCGACGACTATACAGAGTGCATAGGAATCTTCCATACTGTACGCGATTCGCGGGGTCCCGTTCGGCCGGACCGCGCGGCCATGCAGGAGCCGAGGAGTCGTCGCACGTGAGCGTCGGGACCGCCTTCCACGACCGCACCGCGCCCCTCAACCGCAAGATGCAGTGGCGCGAGTGGGCGGGCTTCTACGCCGCCAGCGTCTACGCCGACTTCCACGACATCGAGTACAACGCCATCCGCGAAGCGGCTGCTCTGATCGACGTCAGCCCGCTCTTCAAGTACCGCGTGAGTGGCCCCGACGCGGAGCGGCTGGTCGACCGCGTCATCACCCGCGACGCGACGAAGCTCAAGATCGGCGCGGTGTACTACACGCCCTGGTGCGACGAGCACGGCAAGGTCGTCGACGACGGCACGGTCCACCGCCTCTCCCCCACCGAGTTCCGCTGGACGGCCGCCGACCCGCAGCTGCGCTGGCTGCGCATGAACGCCGCCGGTCTGCACGTGACCGTCGAGGACGTCTCCGAGTCTCTCGCCGCGCTGGCCCTCCAGGGCCCACAGAGCCGGGCCGTCCTGGAGGCGGCCACCGGCGAATCCTTCGCCGACTTGGGCTACTTCCGCCGACGCGGCTCGAAGATCGGGGCGGTCGCCCTCGACGTTTCGCGCACCGGCTACACCGGCGACCTGGGCTACGAGCTGTGGCTGCCCGAGGAGGCGGCCGCGGAGGTCTGGGACGCGCTGGTGGCGGCCGGCACGGCGCACGGCATCCGGCCGGCGGGGATGCTCGCCCTCGACGTGACGCGCCTGGAGGCGGGGCTGATCCTGCTCGAGGTCGACTACACCTCCGCCCGCCAGGCCATGAACCCCGAGCAGAACTACTCCCCGTTCGAGATCGGCCTGGGGCGCCTGGTGACCTTCGACAAGGCCGACTTCGTGGGCAAGCGCGCCCTGGAGGCCGAGCGGCGCCGTGGGGGCCCCGGGCGCCGGCTGGTCGGCCTGACGCTCGACTGGTATGGCATCGAGGGGCTCTTCGCCGCGCAGGGCCTTCCGCCGGCCGTTTCGCCGACCGTGGATCGCTCGGCGGTGCCCGTCTTCGCCCCCGGTCGCGGACAGGTGGGCAAGGCCACCAGCCGTGGCTGGAGCCCCATCCTCAAGCAGGCCATCGCGCTGGCCTCGGTGCCGCCCGCCCACGAGAGGGCGGGCTCGCAGCTCGAGGTCGAGTGGACCGTCGAGGGCCGCCGGGGCCGCGTCAGGGCGACCGTCGTCGAGCTCCCCTTCCTCGACCTGCCGCGCAAGCGGGCGTAACGCCGGCGGTCACGCTCCGCGGGTCGGCCCTTCTACCCCTGGCGTCCGAACCATCGCGGCCATGTCCCCGAGGCATAGGATTCGCGCCCGGATGCCCCGGGACGGTCGTGAGCGGCCCGGAAGGCCGCCACGGGGGTGGGTTCCATGCTTCAGGGCGATGGCATCGCCGCCATGGACGCCTGCCCGACCCCCTGGCCCTGCACCAATGCCTGAGGGGTATGGAAGCGCCGGACGCACGCCGCGGCCTGGAGGCGGGGCCGGGCTGCAAATCAGTCGAGAAGGTCGATGGCGAGGGACGTCGGGCCGGGGCCGTTGACCGGATTGAGGTCCTGCGGACACGCGGAGAGGACGACGATCGCATCCATCTCGGCCCGCAGGGTCACCGAGTCGCCTGGGCGGGTCCCCGCCGCCCTGAAGCTGAGCGCACCGTCCGGGCCGATCGGGACGTCCATGAACAGGTTGATCGGCTGGGGAACCTCGACGCTGGGGTGACCCAGGCCGGCCATGGCCCGCCTCAGGTTCTCCTCGCATGAGGCGTGCCAGCCGGTGACGCCGAGGAGACGATAGCGCTCCGGATCGCAGGCGGCCATGAGCATGTCGTTGACACCGGGCGAGTCTTCGGCCAGAAGCGTCAGGATGGGCCGCCGTCGATTGGTCAGGAACGCCTCGCCCACGCGCGGGAAGAGGCGGGCTATGCCGACCCTGGTGTGTTCGGCGGAGGCGTACTCGCCGACGTCCCGGGCGGAGAACGCGAACAGGTCGCCCACCTGCTGGCCCTCGACGTCGACGACCCGGAACTGCCCGCCGGCGGGAATCGGGACGGCCCTGCCCTCGCGAGCCGGGACGCGGATGCGTTCGTGGATCGACCGGTCCATCGTGGCGAGCCTACCACCCGGGGGGCGGGCCACTCGGCTCTTCAGGTGGTGACGAATGACGCTGACGCCGGTCCGCCTGAGTCCCGACAGTCCACCCATGGTCAGGGCAGTCGTCGTCAACCGCGATCAGGGACTCGCCGGGCAGCAGGCCGAAGCGCTCCGGGCCGCCGGCTACGAGGTCGAGCTGTGCGGGGGACCCCAGCACGAACCGTGCCCGGTCCTCGACAGTCTTCCGTGCCCGCTCGTCGACCGCGCCGACGTGCTCGTCTACGACGCCTGGATCGCCGGCAGCAGCGATGGCGGCAGGCAACTGATCGCCCAGCTCCGCGAGACGTACGTCGATCTGCCGGTCGTCCTCACCTCGGTCGACCGGAGCCTCGCCTGGGTCGAGACCGAAGGCCCGCACCGCGTCACCCCGCTCGTCGGCACGCCGACGCCGGAGGAGCTGCGGGCGGCCGTCGAGGCGGCGCTCGCCGACCAGGGAATGGCTGTCTGACTCATCCGAGCCGAAGGTCCGCGAAGGCGGCAAGCCGCCCCAGGGCGACGGGCAGGTCCGTCCGGCCGAAGCCGACACGGAAGTGGTTGCCCGGGTGGCCGAAGCGCGAGCCCGGCAGGAGGAGCACGCCCTCGGCCTCCACCAGCTCGGCGGCGAAGTCGTCGACGGTCGTGCCGGGGAGCGTCAGGCGCGGGAAAGCGACGGAGCCCGCCCGGGGTCGGACCCAGTGGAATGCCTCCGGGCGCTCGGCGAAGAAGGCGTCGAGCAGCGGCAGGTTGGCTTCGACGATCGCGCGCGAGCGGGTCAGCACGGTCTCGCGCGCCCGAAGCGCGATGAGGGCCAGGATCTCGGACGGGGCCGACGAGCAGATCGTCGTGTAGTCCTTGAAGGCCGCGACACGCTCGAGCAGCGCCCGGTCGCGGGTGGCCAGCCAGCCGATGCGCAGGCCGGCCATGGCGAAGGACTTGGACATGACCCCCAGGCTGACGCCGCGCTCGAGCGCATCGGCGCCGGCGACGAGGCGGTCGGCCGGGTCGAACTCGAGGAAGCGGTAGACCTCGTCGGAGAGGAGGTGGACGCCGGCCTCGACGCAGAGGTCGGTGAGGACGCGCCACTCGGCGTGGGTGGGGAGCATGCCGGTCGGATTGTGCGGGGCATTGACCACGACGAGCCGCGTCTCGGGGCGCAGCGCAGCGCGCAGCCGGTCCACGTCGAGCGCCCAGCCATCGGCCTCGCGCAACTCGTGGAGGGTGACGTCGCTGCCGGCGGCCCGCGCCACCTCGTACAGGCTCTGGTAGCCGGGCCAGGTCACCACGGCATGGTCACCGGGCCCGAGCAGGACGTTGAGGAGGCAGAAGATGGCCTCCTCCGCACCGGCGAAGACGAGCACCTCGTCGGCATCGATCCGTTCATACAGCCCGGCGATCTCCCGGCGCAGGAGGGGGTGGCCGGTCGACTCCGTGTAGCCGAGGCGAAGGCCCTCCCAGAGCCCGCGGGTCTCGTCGTCGGCCAGGGCCAGCAGCTCGGCCAGCGGGTAGCCCTCGACGTCCGAGGCGCACAGGAGGTGGCGGACGGCGAACTCCCAGCGGGCGAAGTAGCGTTCCAGGGCGAAGTCGGCGATGCGCATCAGCTGATGATGCCCGACGCGACGAGGGCTATGCTGCGAAGTCATGAGCCAGACCATCGCCGTCGTGGGCGTGCCGACCGCGCTCGGCGGTCAGCTGCCGGACAAGCGGCACATCGGCATGGCCGAGGCGCCCGCCGCACTCCGGGGCCGGGGCTTCATGGACCGACTCCGCGAGGGCGGCCTCGGCCTGCGCGACGATGGCGACCTGCGCATCGAGCCCGGCTATCGTCCCGACCCCGACCCGCGGGCCCAGAACCGGGCCCTCATCGCCGAATTCCTGCCCCGCGAGGCCGCCATGGTCGCCGCGTCGGTCGCGGACGGGGAGCGGCTGCTGATCCTCGGCGGCGACTGCTGCGCCCACGCCGGCGCCATGGCCGGCCTGCGCCGGGCGCGGCCGGACCGGCGCCTGGCCATCGCCTGGTTCGACGCCCACGGCGACTTCAACACGCCCGACACGACTCCCTCGGGCAACGTCTGGGGCATGCCCTTCGCGATGCTCTGCGGCCGCGGCGACCCGGACCTCGTGGCCGCCTGCGACGGGCCTACCGTCGATGAGCGCCACGCCGCGCTGCTCGGCGGCCAGGTGCTCGATGAACAGGAGTCGCGTCTGCTCGCCGCATCGCAGGTGGCACACTTCGGGGCGGGGATGCTCGGCACCCCGGCCGGACTGGCCGCCCTCGAGGCCTGGGCCTCCGCGGTCGGACGAGAAGTCGACGGCCTCTACATCGCGATCGACCACGACGTCCTTGACGCCTCGGGTGACTGGTCGGTCACCATGCCCGAGCCGGGCGGCCTCCCACTAGAAGCGGCGCTCGATGCGGTGCGGGCGCTGGCGACGGCGATCCCCGTCGTCGGCTATGGCGCGACGGCGATGAACTTCGGCCGCGGCGACGGACCGAAGACGGTCGGCGCCGCCGCGCAGCTGGCGAGCGCGGCCCTCGGCTGAGCCACAGCCTCGGCTGAGCACAGGCGCACGTCCGTGCGTCCCCACTCGATCCCGGCCCGATGTGCCAGGGGAGCGTCCGTGAGCGTGCCGTTGTGCAGCCCGCGTTCAATCGAGCGAACGGAGGACCGATGCGGGGCCGGACTCGAGGCTCCTTCGCCGGACTGATCGCTCGGTGTGCAAAGGGGCGGAGGGACCCTGCAAAGCCCTCGTCCAGGCGAGGTCCAGCGGTCTCGTTCGTCCGGTTGAACACCGGGTGAGCAGCCGCCCGCGCCTGGGCCGAGCAGCCGCCCGCGCCTGGGCCGAGCAGCCGCCCGCGCTTGGGTGAGCTGGTTCCCGACCGGCAAGCGTCTCACCGTCGCACCAGCGCCGGGTCGACGCCGTAGACGGCGCGGATGCGCTCCGGTGAGAGCACCTCGTCTGGCGTCCCATCGGCGACCACGCGACCGTGGTCGAGGAGGATGAGCCGCGAGAAGAAGTGCGCCGCCAGCGACAGGTCGTGGAGCACGGCCACGACGCCCACCCCGTCGCGCGCGTTCAGCGCGACCAGCAGCTCCATCACGTCCACCTGGTGGCGCAGGTCGAGATGCACGGTCGGTTCGTCGAGGATGAGCATGCGTGGCGACTGCGCGAGGGCCATGGCGAGCACGACGAGCTGCCGCTCACCCTGGGAGAGACGTCGCGCGTCGCGCCCCACGAGATCCGCGATGCCCACCCGCTCGATGGCCGCAGCGACCGCGGCGTGGTCGGCGGCGCGCATGCCGCGGAAGGGGTCCTCGTGCGGGATGCGCCCGAGGGCCACCACCTCCTCGACCCGCGCCGCGAAGGGCAGCGACGCCTCGCCAGGAACGACGGCCACCCGTCGCGCCAGCGTCTCGCGGCTGTACTCCTCGAGCGGGATGCCATCGAGATGGACGGCGCCACGCCGCTCGGGCGCGTGGCCGGTGAGAACGCGCAGGAGGGTCGACTTGCCGGCCCCGTTCGGGCCAAGGACGGCCACGCACTCCCCTGCCCCGACATGCAGGTCGAGCCCGTCGAGGACGGTGCGCTTCCCGTAGGCAAGGCTGACGCCGCTCAGGTCGTAGCCGTTGGGCACGTCAGACCTCGTAGCCGCCGCGGGCGCGGCGCAGGATGACGAGGAAGAACGGCGCTCCGACGATGGCCGTCACGACACCCACCGGCAGCTCGCCGGGGATGCGCGCCAGGAGGTCCGCGATGGCCAGGAAGACGGCCCCGACGATCGCCGCGAGGGGCAGCACGACACGCGCGTTGGGGCCGACGAGGAGGCGCACGAGGTGGGGGACGATGAGCCCCACGAAGCCGATCAGGCCACTCACCGCGACGGCGGCCGCGGTCACCAGCGCCGCCAGCGCGAGGAGGATCGCCCGCTCACGGCGTACGGCGATGCCCAGGTTCGCGGCCGCCTCCTCGCCGATCAGCAGCGCATTGAGGCTCCGCGCCCGGGCGAGGATGAGCAGGGAACCGACGACGACCAACGGGGTCGCCACGGCGAGCTGGGGCCAGGACGCGCCCGAGAAGCCGCCCAGGAGGTAGAAGACGATCTGGCGCAGCTGGGCGCCCGAGGCATACATGGCCACCGACAGGCCGGCCGCAAGGAGCGATCCGACGGCATAGCCGGTGAGCAGCAGGGCGGTCAGCGAGCTGAGGCTCGTCGTGCGCGACAGCCGCCAGACCACGGCCACGGCGAGCAGCGCGCCGACGAAGGCGAGGAGGTGCAGCAGCCCGAACCCGAGCAGCGCGAGGCGCACCGGGATAAGCACGGCGATGGCGGCCCCGAGGGCGGCCCCCGACGCCGTGCCGAGCACGTATGGATCGGCCAGTGGGTTGCGCAGCAGTCCCTGAAGGGTCGTGCCGGCGACAGCGAGACCGGCGCCCACGACGACCGCAGTGAGCACCCGCGGCAGGCGCAGATCGAAGACGATCGTCTCCGCCGAGGCCGGCCAGGTGGCCGTCACCGGCCAGCCCAGCAGACGACCGGCGAGGATGCCGATGGTCTCGCCGACGGGCACTGGCACGTTGCCCAGGGCGACGCCGGCCACGATGACGACCGCGAGTGCGACGAGCCCGCCACACGCCACGAGGATGGGTCGATGGCGCAGCGCTTCCAGCCGTCCCAGTCGGACGGCCGGCGTGGGGCGCGCGGCGGCGCCGGCGTTCACGGCAAGACGAGCTCCGGGTGGATGGCCAGCGCGAGTGCCGCGAGGCCGTCGGCCAGGCGTGGCCCGGGGCGCGTCACGATGACGTCGTCCACGGGCCGGATGGCGCCCGTCTTGACGGCCGTCATGACCGCCCAACCGGCGCGCGCAGCGACCACCTCTGCGGTGGCCCCATACGCGGCGTCACCGAGGACGATGACCTCCGGATCGGCCGTCACGAGCCGCTCGAGCGAGATGCTGTAGACGGTCGTGGATCCGGTCGTGATCGGCTCACCGCCGGCCAGGGCGACCATGTCCGCCGCAAACGAGGAATCCGCTGGGCCGTAGATCTCCGGCTCCGCGCCCAGCTCGTAGAAGGTCCGCGGCCGCGAGCCGGCGGCCCCGGCGGCGGCCGAGATCGCGTCGATGCGCGCCTGCATGGCGTCGGTCATCGTGGCTGCCGCGTCGGCCTCACCGACCGCGGCGCCGATCAGCTCGATGTCGGCGAGGACCTCGGACACGTCCTCGGCGTACAGGACAAGGACCGGTATGCCGAGTGCCCGGATGCGCGCGACGTCGGCGGGCGTCTCACCGCCGTTGCCAAGGGCCAGCACCAGGTCGGGCTCGAGGCTGACGAGCTGCTCCAT
>Ga0209321_10000204_pt1 | contig 36658 bp, 35 predicted proteins | sample Rifsed16ft4_FD_184012 | JGI IMG/M metagenome (GOLD analysis project Ga0209321, IMG submission 184012) | Soil microbial communities from Rifle, Colorado, USA - sediment 16ft 4 - CSP-I_5_4 (version 2) | ecosystem: Environmental > Terrestrial > Deep subsurface > Rock core/Sediment | place: Rifle...
GGCTCTTTTGGCACCCCTGTCTGGCCGGATTTCCATATCAAAAAGGCAATTCCAAGCCCAACCACAAGGACTATGAAAGGGGCTATATCCCTTTTCTGACTGCTGATTGCTGACTGCTGATTGATTGCATTAGCCATTGTGTCTGTGTTTCTCAAATTCCTTATCAATCTGTGCCTTTATATCAGGTATTGAGTATCCTTTCTTGTAAAGGTCATAAGACACAAAGACCTCATTCTGGCATATATCACAATTTGAACCATGGTCATCTGTATAACAGGTGAGCAATGTCTTATGCTTAAACCTCGGATTCTTACTGCAATCACAATAACAATATTGGGCATCAACAACCTGAGGTATTTCTGCTGCAAGTTTGTATGCCTCCGCCGCCTTCCCTTTCCACATTTCAGGGGGGAGGAGTGGTCTTGTCTCTATGAGACCTGATACTGATACTTGCTCAGGCGGGTTTGAGACTTGAATTTGTGAATCAACTTTTTCTGATGACCTTGATGCCATATATCCAATCAGGACAATAAAGACTATTGCAGCTCCTATTATGGCACTGTTTATACCTTTATTGTTTTCTTTTTTTTGATTATTCTTCTTATTACCCATTATACTTTCTCCTCCTAAATCATGAGGTGTTATCCCTCGTATATTTATTTTTATATTACCAAAATTTAGTCACAAAGGCAAAGGTTTGTTATTGACACATTTTTAAAAGACTGATTTAATTTAAGTATGGACAAAAAACTTGGATTAAAGGATATAGTTCTTATTGGTCGGACATTTGATGAATACTATAGAATGTTTGAACTCAGTAATATAAATTTTAAAGATGAGAAGATTCTTGATGTAGCTTCGGGAGTTAGTTCTTTTTGCTCTGAGGCAAACTCTAAGGGATATAATGTTACTGCCTCTGATAAAATTTACTCTTTTTCGGCAGAAAAGATTGAGGAAAAATGTGCTGAAGACCTGAAAATGGTGATGGAAAAATTGCCTTCAGTTGCGGACTTGTATAAATGGGAGTTTTTCGAAAATGTTGATGCCTTGAAGAAAAACAGGGAAAGGGCTTATAGATTGTTCGTAGAAGATTTTAAGAAGATGAATGGCAACCGATATATTGCTACTGAATATCCAAGGACTCAGTTTGCTGATAAAGAATTTACAATTTCCCTTATATCGCATTTCCTTTTCATGTATGATGAACATCTGAATTATGAATTTCATAAAAAGACAATTTCAGAAATTATCAGGATAACCTCAAAAGAGATAAGGATATTTCCAATTGTCAATTTGAAGGGAAAAAGATCTTTATTTGTTGAGAAGCTTATGGGAGATAGAGATTTTAAGGATTATGAAATAGGAATCAAGAAAGTTGATTATGAATTTGTGAAGAACGGAAATGAAATGCTGTCAATTAAAGTAAATTAAGAGAGGAAAATACCGAATGGCATTTGAGACCTACATAATTTCATGGAATATAACAAAGAGGTGTAATCTACGCTGTGTCCACTGCTATCTTGATGCATCATATCTCACTGGAGATGTTACAGATGAGCTATCCACAGTGGAGTGTTTCAGGGTTATTGACCAGATGGCAGAGGTGAACCCAAAGGCAGTCCTTATCTTGACAGGTGGTGAGCCTCTCCTTAGAAGAGATATATTTGATATCGGGAAATATGCTTCGGATAAGGGATTTCTGACAGTCCTTGGGACAAATGGAATGACAATAACTGAGGGTATTGCAAAAAAAATAAAGGAAAATGGTATAAAGGGTGTTGGCGTAAGTCTTGATTCCTTGAATTCAGAGAGGCACGATACTTTCAGGGGTATAAAGGGGGCATGGGATAATACAATTAAGGGGATTGAGGAGATAAAAAAGGTAGGGATTGAATTTCAGATACAGACAACTGTGACCAAAGAAAATTATGATGAGATACCTTCAATAATTGATTTTGCCTATAAAACAGGTGCAAGGGTGTTTAATCTGTTTTTTCTTGTATGCACAGGCAGGGGGGAGGAGCTTACAGATATATCAGCAGAGCAGTATGAGGATATGCTTTCCTATGTTTATAAAAGCCACGATAATTTTAGTGGGATGATGATAAGGCCCAAATGTGCCCCACACTTTAAAAGGATTGCGTATCAATCTGACCCTAACTCATCCGTGTTAAGTGGATATATAGGCGGCTGTCGTGCAGGGACTAACTATTGCCGTATAACGCCAGAAGGGAATGTAACTCCGTGCCCATATATGCCCGATTCAGTTGGTAATGTAAGGAATAAGAGTTTTGTTGATATATGGTGGAACTCTGACATGTTTAAAAACCTAAGACAGCCTGAATATCACGGGAAGTGTCAGGAGTGTGAATATAAACTTCTCTGCGGAGGGTGCAGGGCAAGGGCTTCTGCCTCAAATAATGATTATATGGGTGATGACCCGTGGTGTTTGTATAAACCTGCAGAAGGAGAGAAAAAGATAATAAATCTTGAGACAGTTGTAAAATATGGGTTGGATGATAAGGTTGACAGTGAAGATATTATCTGGACTGATGATGCATTAAAATTTTTAGAAAATATCCCCTTCTTTGCCAGAGCTATAGCCAAGAAAGGTGTTGAAAAACATGCAAGGGAGATGGGCTATAAAACAATTACTATGGAAACCATGAAAGAGGCGAGGGAGAAAAGGGCAGGGAAGATTAAGTTTAGGAGTTAATGAGTTAAACTCCTAAACTCTTCAACTCCTCAACTTTTATGTGGTTCTATGATTACTTTGATTGAATCCTGTGCCTTTGCGACAAGCTGAAATCCCAAGCCTGTCTCTGATAGACTGAGGCGATGTGTTATCATATCTTTAACAATCAATCGGCGAGCCTTAAGTAGCTCAATAGCTGTGGCAATATCTGATGGAGCCCCAGCATAGGATGTAGTCATTGTTATACCATCTCTCCAGACATCCCATAAAGGAATCGGTATATTAACATTCGGCTCTGCAGGTGCAAAGAATAAAATTGTCCCACCCCTCTCAACCGATTTTAAAGCCTGTGAAATTGCAGGAGGTGCACCTGTACAGATTACTACCAAATCAGCAAGGTAGCCGTTATTTAATTGTTTGAAATGTGCAGGAACATCCTCTTCCTGCTTAACGCCTGCAGGGACAGGTTTTGCATTAATGACGGAATCTGCTCCGAATTTCTTTGCAGAATTTAGTCTAAAGTCATTAATATCAGTGGCAATAATTTTTCCTGCACCTAAGGCACGGGCTGCCTTTATAAAGAGAAGTCCTGAGATGCCGCTGCCTATAATAAGCACTCTCTGGCCAGCTTTGAAATATGATTTATTTAAGCCGCCGAGGACACATGCAAGAGGCTCAATAAATGTTCCATCTTCAAATGACAACTCATCGGGTAGTTTAAAAGTCCCGGAATCTACATTGATTTTTGGAATGCGGATATACTCGGAAAAACCGCCGGGGTCAAAATTAGTTTTACGAAGTGTATCACAAACAGAATAATTTCCATTCAGGCAGTAGTAGCAGGTATTACAGGGGACATGGTGGGATACAAAAACCCTGTCTCCTTTTTTAAAGTATTTAACCCCTTCTCCAACCTCAACAACCTCACCGGCAATTTCATGTCCGAGGACAAGGGGAGCTTTCTTGATGCGATACCATTCCATTACATCACTGCCGCAGATTCCACTTGCAATAATCTTTACAAGAAGTTCTCCGTTACCTATCTTTGGAATGGGTCTTTCTTCAAGCCGAACATCTTTATTATTATAGTAAACCGCAACTCGCATAGAAATTTGTTATTTAAAAACTGTAAACCACTGAGGTCGCAGAGAAAAGAAGGATAAAAAATTAAAAGATTAAATTTGGACACAAATTAACACAGATTTTTTAGGATTTTAAAAAAACAATTTTTATCTGTGTTTATCTGTGAAAATCTATGTCCTATTATTTATTTCTCTGTGTTCTCTGTGAACTCTGTGGCAAATTTTATTTTAAATTAATTCGTGTGACTCGTCTATTCGTGACATTCGTGTTCAAGTATCTATTTCTTTTTTTTCTCACTTTCATAAATCTTATTTGCCTCTTTTGCTGATGCGTTTTCGTGGATAACTGCACGGATTGCCTTAATCATAGGCACAGGGTGTGCGTTTTGCCAGATATTCCTTCCAAGATTTACCCCTATGGCACCTTTCTGCATTCCATCATAAACAAATTCTAATACCTCAAGTTCTGTTTCTGTCTTTGGTCCGCCTGCTATGACAACAGGGACAGGACAGCTGTTCACAACCTTATCAAAATTTTCACACCAGTATGTCTTTACGACCTTTGCACCAAGCTCGGCGGCAATGCGGCAGCACAATGCAAGATAACGGGCATCACGCTTTTCCAATTCCTTACCAACTGCTGTAACTGCCATTACTGGAATTCCATATTCCTCAGCCTCATTTACAAGGTTTGACAGGTTCATGAGAGTTTGATGCTCATAGTCACTGCCAATAAATACAGATAAACCAACGGCTGATACATTAAGTCTGATTGCCTCTTTTATGGATGTAGTGATGCCTTCATTGGCGAGGTCTTTGCCTACAACACTGGTGCCACCTGATACCCTTAAAATAATAGGTATGCTGTTGTCAGGCGGGATACACGACCTTAATACCCCCCTCGTAACAAAAAGCGCATCACTGTATTGGAGAAGGGGCTTAATTGTATCTCCGGGTTTTTCCAGTTTTGATGTGGGACCTAAAAAGTATCCGTGGTCAATAGGCATAAACAAACATTTTCCATCAGACTTAATTAACTGCGATAGGCGATTCTTCATTCCCCAATTCATATTAAAATCCTCCTTTCACTTGCCCAACCTTTCTCCTCACATAAATTATGTATGTGGGGAGAGGATTAAGGTGGCGGGCAAATTGCTTTGTATAGAAAAAATTAAAACATAACAGAGTTGGTAAGTCAAACATTTTTGATTGTCTAAAGTACAAATTAAGGCATTTTTCAAGTTTTGTAAAGTAAAGGTTATGGAACAAGCAGTAGATACCATCATTTTTTTGATGATTTTTTCTGTCTTCTCTGATAATCTTCTGCTCACGGGTATAATCCTCCTCTCTTTGATTAAATTTAAGGTTCTGTAACCTCTTCTCCTTTAAATTCCTCTCCCATCAAGGGAAGAGAGATAAGGAGTGGAGATTTTTGTGTGAAAAATATGCACAAGTTTGACCCAAAGAAGATTGAGATGCTTTTGAGTGAAGACAGAAAGAAAGAGATTGACCCTATGAAGTATTTAAAAGAAAAAGGGTTGAAGGAGGGAATGGTCTTTGCTGATATTGGTTGTGGTCCTGGTTTTTTTGTATTTCCTGCATCTGAGATAGTTAGTAAGAATGGGAAGGTTTATGCTGTTGATACACAGCAGGAGATGTTGGATGAACTTAAAAAAAGGAAACCAGCAAAGAATGTTATTATATTAAAGTCAGGGGAAAGTAAAATGTCTGTTGATAGTGCTATAGTTGATATTGCCATAATGGTTTTTGTTTTGCATGAGGTATATAAACCTATAGAATTTTTAAAAGAGGTAAAGAGGGTTCTAAAACTCTCTGGAAAGCTTATTGCTATTGATTGGGAAAAGAGGGTAGAGGAGAAGGGGCCACCGTTTGAGGAAAGACTGCCAAGGGAAAAGACAGAAGAACTCTTTCATAAGACAGGGTTTAAAAAGATAGAAGTGAGCAGTCTTAATCCATCACATTATGAGATTATGGGCTGTCGGGAGTAGGTGATAGAGTCTTTACATAGGTAGCAATAGCATTTACCATATCATTGGTAATTGCCCTTCCAAATATTGGCATTTTTCTGTCTTCTTTTTTCTTCAATCCTTTAGCATGAGCAAAAATGTCCTGCTCTGTAAGTTTAGACATTAAAACTGGGTCATTCAAAGCTGCGGGTTTACTCACTAACCCTCTTGCGGCAAATCCCTTTCCATCTCCCGATATGCCATGACAGGGTGAGCAATAGCGAATGTAATATATCTTTCCTCTTTTCCAGTGGCTCTTTAAATCTCTCTGCCCTTTCTTGAGGAGATGGCGTTTTTATAGGTCCCTTATCCACTGTTATTGTCCTTAAGTAATAAACAATATCCCAGCTTATGGATTCTTCTATTTCGCTGCCACGACCAGGCATCTGGAGATAGGGGAATGCCTCTTCTCCATAAAGGATTATCTTAGATATATCATCATCTGATAAAAGGGACATATAGGCTTTATCTGTAAGATCGCGGGGGGAACCCCGCTGATTTCACTGCCAGGTCCGTCACCTGAGCCTGTCTTTCCATGACAGACACTGCAATATTTTTTGTATGCTTCTTTGCCTCTCTTTATCCTTTCATCATCTTGTGCCATGATATACTGATTTGTGAATATTGAGAAAATCGCAATACTACAAAAAATTATGAGAGATTTTCTTTTAGACCTGTCTGCACAGACAGATAGGAAATTGTTTTTCATGGTGTGAATTATAGACTCAAGAAAAATGGCTGTCAATGTAAAATTTAGCTGTGAAATTTAGCTGTGAATTTGTTTCGGGGACAGGTCTGTAGTGGATGTAGTGAAAAACAGAGAAATATGATAGTATAATTTTAAATTTATTAAGGCACACTTTTTTAAAGAGAAAATTCTCTGTAACGATTAAAAAATGGACTATGTGATAGATTGTGAAAAGATATCAAAGTCGTATGGAAATATATCAGCGCTTAGGGATATAAATCTTAAGCTTGAGAAGGGGAGTTTTCTCGCTATTTTTGGGCCTAATGGTGCTGGGAAGACTACACTGTTAAAGATATTGTCACATCTTATCAAACCTACCTCTGGCACAGTAAAGATAAATGGAATACTGCTTCATGATGAAGATGGAGAGATAAGAAAAAATATCGGTGTTGTTTCTCATAATTCCTTTCTTTATAACAACCTCACCTCTTATGAGAATCTTGAATTTTACGGGAAGATGTATAATATCCCTGATTTGAAAAATAGGATAGCCGAAGTCATAGATGAGGTAGGGCTTACTGCGAGAATGCATGACCCAGTGAGGACATTCTCAAGGGGTATGATGCAGAGGCTCTCTATTGCCCGTGTCCTCATGCCCGACCCTTCTATTATATATCTTGATGAGCCTTACACCGGACTTGACCAGCACGCAGCCATGAAATTGAGGGATATTCTGAAAAATTTAAAGAAGGGGGACAGGACTATAATAATGATTACCCATAACATTGAAAGAGGATTGGAGGTATGCACCCATGTTGCAATTCAGGTTATGGGAAGAATAGCTTATTTTGAAAAAATTGAAAATGTTGACAGGGATAAGTTTGAGTCAAAGTATTTTAATACAGTAGGGAAAGAACACTACTAAGAAGGAATCAAGGATTCAAGGGGTCGAGTGAAAAGAAAATTTAAACCACTTGAACCCTAATGCTTATGGACTACTTTAGTAAGATATGGGCTATTATGTGGAAGGATATAAGGGGAGAACTGCGGACAAAGGAGATATTCTCCTCCATGTTCATCTTTTCACTTTTAGTCTTAGTTATATTCAATTTTTCTATTGACCTCTTGGAGGTAAATCCACTTGATATTGCCCAGGGGGTTTTATGGATTGCCTTTACATTCTCAGGCATACTTGGTCTTAACCGTTCTTTTTTGTTTGAAAAGGAGAATGACTGTATTCAGGGGCTGATGCTTACGCCAGTGGACAGGAGTGTTATTTATTTTGGCAAGATGCTTGGAAATCTGGTATTTATGCTTGTGATGGAAGCTATTACAGTCCCTGTTTTTGTAGTATTGTTTAACATCAGTATATATGATAAAATTTTTAGCCTGATTATTGTAATATTTTTAGGGACACTTGGTTTTGTAACAGTAGGGACACTATTTTCTGCCATGTCTGTGAATATCAAGGCAAGGGAGGTAATGCTTCCAATACTGCTTTTTCCGATTGTAGTGCCGATTATAATTGCAGCGGTAAAATCAACAGGCTTAATTTTGTCAGGGAGTCCTTTTGGTGAGATAGTGTCATGGCTGAAATTAATTATTGTCTTTGATATTATTTATTTAGTTGTCTCATTTTTGTCTTTTGAATATATTATTGAGGAATGAGTGGAGGTATAATGAAAAACTTTGTTTATCTATTGGCGGTAAATGTAATAATCTGGGCTGCAATTTTTGGATATGTTTATAGCCTATCAAAGAGAAATAAGGAACTTGACAGGGAATTAAAGGCAATTAAGGAGCAACTGAAAATATAGGGGTCAAGGAGTCAAGGGATCAAGTGATTTATTTTTATTTACTTGAACCCTCGAACCCTTGAATCCTCGCCCCTTTTCAATATTATGATTTTTAAATGGCTTACATTCATAGTTGTAACTTTTTCATTGATTTTTACATTTTTCATTACCCCTATTGAGAGGCAGGAAGGGATTGTGCAGAAGATTATGTATTTTCATATTCCATCTGCATGGATAGCTTTCTTTGCCTTTTTTATTGTATTTGTTGCAAGTATTCTTTATCTATGGAAAAAAGAGAGGGAATGGGATATTATCGCTCATTCCGCTGCTGAAGTTGGCGTCATCTTTTGCTCACTTGTCCTTATAACAGGACCTATATGGGCTAAACCAATATGGGGAGTATGGTGGACGTGGGATGCAAGGCTCACCCTGACACTGGTATTATGGCTTATCTATGTGGCGTATCTGATGCTCAGGTTTCATGCCCCTGAGGGGTCCCAGAGGGCAAGATTTGCAGCGGTCCTTGGGATAGTGGGATTTCTTGATGTACCGATTGTCCATTTCTCCGTTCTCTGGTGGAGGACAATACATCCAAAGCCAAAGGTATTGAGTATGGAATCCCCGGGTTCTGGATTGGAGTCTACCATGTTAATTGCTCTCCTATTATCTCTCCTTGCTTTTACACTTATATTTTTTCTCTTATTAGGGCAGAGGATTTCGTTGGAAAAGATGAGAGACGAAATGAATGAAATAAAAAATAAGCTTAAAGATTAAAGCTGAAAGCTTTAAGGCTATTTTATGAAAAATGAAAAAGAGGTTTTTGAAGAGTATATCTCAAAAAAGAATCTTAAATTTACCTCACAAAGAAAGATAATACTTGATACATTTTTAAAAGAAGAATGGCATATAAGCACAGAAGAGCTGTATAAAAAGATTTCACAAAAAAATCCTACTATAGGTATTGCAACCGTTTATAGGACATTAAAACTTCTCATGGGGTGCGGTCTTGCTCAGGAGAGGCAGTTTGGTGACGGGCAGACAAGATATGAGCATAGCCATGAGCATATCCACCATGACCATATTATATGCAGGGGGTGCGGGAAGATTGTTGAATTTAAAAATGACGATATTGAAAAACTTCAGAATGAAATAGCAAAGAAGAACAGATTTAAGGTATATGCACATAAATTGGAGCTTTATGGTCTCTGCTATGACTGCATAAAATGAAAGAAAAAATTTTAAGGCATTAGCATTTTAATTAAAATTGGAGGTTTTTCAGATATTCGCTTATAGATTTGGAAGCATTCCTGCCTGCACCCATGGCAAGGATGACAGTTGCACCGCCTGTAACAATATCACCGCCTGCAAATACACCTTTCTTACTCGTCATGCAAGTCTTTTCGCTATCCACTACGATATAACCCCATTTATTGAGCTCAAGTCCTGGTGTTGTCTGTGCTACAAGTGGGTTTGCGTTTGTTCCTATCGCTACAATTACGGCATCAAGATTTATAATAAATTCAGACCCTTTAACAGGCACTGGTCTTCTCCGTCCTGAATCATCAGGCTCTCCGAGCTCCATCTTTATACACTCAAGCCCTGTTACCCAACCTTTTTCATTGCCTATGACACGGAGGGGGGCAGTCAGCATTATGAATTGAACCCCTTCATGCTCTGCATGCTCTATCTCTTCTTTTCTCGCAGGCATCTCATCCCTTGACCTTCTGTAAATTATATAGGCGTTCTCAGCACCAAGTCTGAGTGCTGTCCTGACAGAATCCATTGCCGTATTGCCACCGCCTATAACGGCTACATTCTTGTATTTTTTGATTGGTGTATCGTATTCAGGGAAATTATATGCCTTCATCAGATTTGACCTTGTAAGAAATTCATTAGAAGAATATACACCGTTAAGGTTCTCACCTGATATATTCATAAACTGTGGGAGTCCGGCACCATTTGCGAGAAAGACTGCATCATATCCATCCTTTTGAATTAGGTCATCAACAGTCCTTATTCTGCCTATTACATGGTTTACCTTAAACTCAACCCCTATCTTTTGAAGGTAGTCCAATTCCCTTTCAACAATTGATTTTGGGAGTCTGAATTCAGGTATGCCATAGACGAGAACGCCTCCTGCCTTGTGAAGCGCCTCAAAAATTGTTACCTCATGTCCCATCTGTATCAGGTCTCCTGCACATGCAAGCCCTGAGGGTCCTGAACCTATGATTGCCACCTTTTTTCCTGTCTTTGGTGCTATCTCTGGCATTTCAAATGTGCCGTGTGCTGCCTCATAATCTGCTACATATCTCTCAAGTCTTCCAATGGATACAGGTTTATCTTTTTTCCCTACAACGCATACCATCTCACACTGGTCTTCCTGAGGGCAGACCCTGCCGCAGATGGCAGGAAGGAGGTTAGATTTCTTTATGACCTTTGCTGCGCCAAGCATATCGCCTTCTGAAACCTTTTTTATAAACTCAGGGATATTTATGTTGACAGGACAGCCATCAATGCATACAGGTTTTTTACACTGGATGCATCTGATTGATTCATTTAGTGCAAATTCGGCTGTGAAGCCGTATGTAACTTCTTTGAAGTTCTTTGCCCTTTCATGAGGATCCTGCTCAGGCATTGGCTGCCTTGGGATTTTAGGTTTCTTCTTTTTTGGCACCTCTTTTTCTTCTTCAGTCATTTCTTACCTCCAATTCATGCGGCACGGCATGTGCCCTGCTGACACAATTCCTTTGCTACCTTTTCCTCATCCACATACTGTCTTAACCTTGCCATCATCTCGTCAAAATTGACCTGATGTCCGTCAAATTCCGGACCATCAACACATACAAATTTTGTTTTGCCGCCGACTGTAACACGGCAAGCCCCGCACATCCCTGTCCCGTCTACCATAATGGTGTTGAGACTGGCAAATGTAAGTATTTTATAAGGCTCTGTCACTTTGCAGACCATCTTCATCATTATTGCAGGCCCTATAGTTACGACAAGGTCAATCTTCATCCCCGATTCAATCATTGACTTTAATTCATCTGTTACAAATCCATGTCTTCCATAAGAGCCGTCATCTGTTGTTATTCTGACCTCATCACTGCATTTCTTCATAAGGTCTTCGTATATAAGAATCTCCTTTGTCCTTGCACCGAGGATTGATATTACTAAATTGCCGGCATCCTTTAATGCTTGTGCTATAGGATGAACAGGTGCGATACCGATGCCTCCACCTATACATACTACTGTTCCAAATTTTTCTATATGGGTTGGTTTTCCAAGAGGTCCTGCGAGGTCAAATATGTTATCTCCGACATTCAATTTGCCGAGTGTCATTGTGGTCTTGCCAACCTCCTGAAACAGTATATTAATAGTCCCTTTCTCAAGATTTTTATTAGAAATAGTTAATGGAATTCTTTCTCCGTTTTCCGATACTCTTAGTATTACAAACTGTCCTGCTTTATGCTTTTCGGCAATCCATGGTGCTTCAACAACAAATTCCTTTATTGCCGGTGTATCCTTCCACCAAACCTTTTTCTCAAGTATCTTGTTCATTTAAAACCCCCAAATAGATTTATGATTTGTAATTTAAGATTTAAAAACATAACTCATAATTCATAAGTCCTATATTTTGTGTATTGCCCTTTTATTAACATCTGCTGCTCCCTCCATCAATACCTCTGAATAGACAGGGTGGGAGTGCATTGTATCTTCCAGTTCTCTTGATTTCATTCCCATTTTTATTGCAATTACTGCCTCATGTATTATCTCAGACGCATGAGCCCCTATAATATGGACACCTAAGATTTTATCTGTATTGGCGTCACTTATGAATTTTACCATCCCTGAAATCTCACCGCTTGCATGTGCTCTTCCGAGGCTTCTAAATTGAAAAGAGCCTACATTTATTTTTATACCTTTTTCTTTTGCCTCTCTCTCTTTTAAACCTGCACAACCTATGTTAGGCTCTGTAAATACAGTAGAAGGGATTAGGGAATAATCCATTTTTTCTTTACCGCCTGCTGCGTTTTCTGCCGCAACAATTCCTTCCCTTGATGCTACATAGGCAAGCATTGCATTGCCTGTTACATCGCCTGCCGCATAAATTCCAGATACAGAAGATTCCATTCTGTCATTAACCAGAATATTGCCTCTTTTTCCTATTTTTATTTCTGTTTTTTCAATTCCAAGCCCTGAGGTATTAAATCTCCTTCCTGTGGCTATCAGGAGTTTATCAGATTTTAATTCATTGCCATCAGACAGAGTAACTTTTACATTAGCATCATCCTTTAAAATTGTATCAACTTTTTTGTTTGTATATACCTTAATGCCCTTCTTTTTAAATTCCCTCTCAAGTGTTGATGAGATATCCTCATCCTCTGTCGGCATCAGATGAGACAACTGTTCTACTATGCTAACCTTTACATCAAAACTGCTAAAGATATGTGCAAACTCACAGCCGACAGCGCCTCCGCCAATAATTGTCAATGAATCGGGCAGATTTTTAATATCTAAAATTGAATCACTGTCAAAGATATACTCATTATCAACATGAATTCCCTTAATATCAGCAGGGCATGAGCCAACGGAGATAATGATATTATTACCTTTTATTTTTTCAGTATATCCATTTTCTTTATGATTTTCAATCAGGAAAGGTTCTTTAAGTTCAGCAGTCCCGTATTCAAGTTTAATATTATAATTTTTAAGCAGCGATTTTATTCCATTTATTCCGCCGTCAACGATTTTCTTCTTTCTCTCCTGTATTGCACTAAAATTTATATTTATATTTTCAGCATCTATTCCAAAATCAGAAGCCCTTTTAATAGAATTAAATAAATTTGCAGATGCTATTATTGCCTTCGTTGGTATGCATCCCCTGTTCAGACAAGTCCCTCCAATTTTATTCTTTTCAATTATGCAGACTTTTTTTTTAAGTTGTGCAGCCCTTATTGCCGCAATATATCCGGCTGGTCCTGCTCCTAAAATAACTATATCAAATAGATTTGCTTCGCTCATTACATGCCTTTCCAAAGATGTTTCAGAAGGAGAAGAAGATTCTTTCTTCTCACTTTTTATATGCAACTCTTTAAATCCAAAAAGGTTTTTCAATATAAATTATTGAGTAGTATCTTGTCAAGATTTTTGAGTTTTTGTAAAAATTTAACAATCTTCTAAAAGCTGAAATTATTTTATTTTTACACCACTAGTATCTATCCGGTAATTTAAAACTCTTGTCCCTGTTTTTTTTAAGGCATTCTTTATATCCTCCTGCCTATACGGTTCTGAGAAGAATATTACACACCCGCCTCCTCCTGCCCCGCAGGCCTTTGCAGATATTGCACCATTCTCCTCCGCTATTGCTATCAATCTTTCTATTTGAGGTGTGGATACGCCTTTCCATAAATTTTTTCTGTTTCTCCACTCCTCTCCAATTAATCTTCCGAGCATCTTAAAATCTGAATTAATAACAGCAGGTTTCATTTTGTTTGCCGTCTTTCTTATTGATTCTAAATTTTTTAATATTTTTTTGCTGCCGTCAATGCGCCTCTTAAATATCTCCCAGTTATTTATGCCTGAATTTCTTGAAGAGCCTGAATAACAAAGTGTAATTCGTTTTTCCAATTCTTTATAATCTATATTCACCCGTTCATATTTTACACCCTCAATTGAGAGCTTAATAAAATGAAGTCCTCCAAACATTGCAGGATAATAATCCTGCTCGCCTGTCGGTATGTTTATAACCTGTGCCTCTATATTTTTTGCAATGGTTATAATCTCTTTTCTTGAATATTTACTATTTGTAAGTTTATTTAATGCAAAACAGAGGGATATGTTTAGGGCTGAAGAGCCAGCAAGCCCTGCCCCTGAGGGCGATTCACAGTCTGTCTCAAGATATAGCCCTGATTTGGGTTTAAAAAAGTTTATCGCTCTTGTTATAAGGGAAAGGGAGTGGTTATGCCTTATATCCTTTATTGAATCAAATGATATTCTTTTTTTAAGGTCTATTGATTCTATTATTATCCTGCTGTCATTTCTTAGCTCAATTTTTGTCTTTGCATAGAGATTTATGGCGAGGTTTATGGTGGTGGCTGATTCATGGAATAGATATAATGGCCATATATCTATTGTCCCGCCGCATAGGTCTATTCGTGTGGGTGCTTGTGATTCAATTGAAGTCATAAAAATAGTAAGCAGTAGGCAGACCTTACTCTTTATGCTTTTTACTGCCTACTTCTTACTCTATTCTAAAATCCTTCAACTACAATACTTACAATTTCTTGTGCTAATTTCTTTCCTGCCTGTCTTATTGCCTCAAGTCTATTTATATCTGCTTCTGTTACACTCTGTGATACCTTATAATCCCACTTTGTGTAAATCTCCTGTTGGAGAATAACATTATCTTTTTCCCTCTCCTCCAGTTTTATCATTACTCCTATCTCTACCCAGTATTCAGTTGCATTGTCCTTTGAGTCAAAGGCAACAGGTTTAAGTGAATATTTTATTATCTCTCCATTCAGAATGAGGTCTGAATCTCTATCACCCATCATTTTTAATCTTCCGTCTTCTATAAATCCCTCTCTTATGCGGTTGGTTATCTCAAATTCAATATTCGGTTCTCCTGATTTATTCAGGAAGATTGGTATGGAGATGCTATTTATATTTTGTGGTAGTGATGAAGTTTTGCCAACTAAACTGTAGCCGCAGGAAGATAATAGTAAGCAGTAAGCAATAAGCAGTAAGCAATAAAAAAACTGCCTACTGTCAACTATACATTTCCTGCTGCATACTGTATACTGCCTACTGCTTACTGTATTTTTCATACCACTACACTCACCAATTTCTTTGGCACTATTACAAACTTTTTAATCTCTTTATGGTCAGTCCACTCTTTAACTTTTATATCAGAAAGGACGGTATTCTTCAAATCATCATCGGAAATATCTGTATTTACAGTAAGCCTGCTCCTTACCTTCCCATTTATTTGAACTATGATAGTTATCTCCTCTGATTTGATAAATTCTGGATTATAAGACGGCCAGGACTCTTTCATTACACTCCCTTTATTTCCCATCATCTCCCACATTTCCTCTGCTGCATGGGGGACAAAAGGTGAGAGGAGTATTATAAGTGTATTGACAGCCTTCCTGAATTCTGAATTTTGCCCTGAATCAAGTTCAGGGCTGACTGCTGACTGTTGACTGTTGACTGTTGACTGGTAGTAGAGGGCATTTACAAATTCCATTATTGCACTTATTGCAGTATTAAAATGAAACCTCTTTTCAATATCCTCAGTAACCTTTTTGATTGTAAGATGGGTAACCCTCCTTAATTCGGAATTCTGAATTCGGGATTCGGAATTGTCCTTTATTCCGCATTCTGCATTCCGCATTCTGCATTCAGTTACCAGTCTCCATACCCTGTTTAAAAACCTGTATGCACCTTCAACACCCTGGTCACTCCAGTCTAAATCTTTTTCAGGTGGAGAGGTGAATAATATAAATAAACGGGCGGTATCTGCACCATATTTATCAATAATATCATCAGGGTCAACCACATTTCCCTTTGATTTTGACATCTTTGCACCATCTTTTACAACCATCCCCTGTGTGAGGAGGTTTGTGAATGGTTCATCAGTGCTTGCTAATCCAATATCATTCATAAATTTTGCAAAGAATCGGGCATAGAGGAGATGAAGGACTGCATGCTCTATACCTCCAATATACTGGTCAACTGGCATCCAGTATTTCACTGCCTCGTTTTTTACGGGGTAGTCATCATATCTTGGAGATGTATATCTGAGGAAATACCACGAAGAGCATATAAAGGTATCCATTGTATCAGTTTCCCGTCTCGCATCACTTTTACACTTTGGGCATTTCTCTCTTATAAACTTTTCATTATTCACTAATGGAGATTTCCCATCAGGGGGGAAATCAATATCTGTAGGCAGAATCACAGGAAGGTTTTCATAAGGGACAGGGACAACTCCACAGGTATCGCAATATATAACAGGAATAGGGGTTCCCCAGTATCTCTGTCTTGAAATCCCCCAATCTCTCAAACGGTAATTTACCGTTTTCTTCCCGATTTTATTATTCTTTAGATAATCGCCTATCTTGTCCAGAGCATCTTTGCTGTTTAGTCCATTAAATTGACCTGAGTTTACCAGATACCCTTCACCAGCAAATGCCTCCTTTAATAGTTCGGAGTTTGGAGTTCGGAGTTTGGAATTCAAAGTTTGTTCTGGTATTATCACAATTCTTATCGGTAAATTATATTTCTTTGCAAATTCAAAGTCTCTCCGGTCATGGGCAGGGACAGACATAATAGCACCGGTTCCATAATCTATCAGGACAAAATTTGCGAGATAAATAGGTATTCTTTCTTTGTTCATTGGGTTTATTGCATATCTTCCTGTGAATACCCCCTTTTTTTCGGTTTCTTCTGCACTCCTCATTTTTTTATCTTCACGGGCAATTTCCTCTGCAAACTTTTTTACGGCATTCTCTTGTTTGGTTCCCCTCCCCAATTCGGATGCCAATGGATGCTCTGGTGACATACACATAAATGTGGCACCAAAGAGGGTATCCTGTCTTGTAGTAAAAATTTTTATAATTTTGTCTGAGTTTTCAACAGGGAAATCTACCTCTGCACCATAGCTCTTCCCTATCCAGTTTTTCTGCATGATTAAAACTCTTTCATTCCAGCCTGATGCCAGTTTTTTACAACCTTTTAGAAGTTCTTCTGCATAATCTGTGATTTTTAAAAACCATCCTTCAAGCTCCTTTTGTATAACAACAGATTCACATCTCCAGCAGAGTCCATCCTCTACCTGTTCATTTGCAAGGACAGTTTGGCATGAGTTGCACCAGTTTACGAATCCCTTTTTTCTGTATGCAAGTCCTTTCTCAAACATTTTTAAGAAGAGCCACTGGCTCCACTTATAATATTTCGGATGGCATGTAGCTATCTCTCTTTCCCAGTCATAACTCAAGCCCAGCATCTTCAACTGTTTTCTCATGTAGCTGATATTGTCTATTGTCCATCTGACAGGGTGAACTCCATGTTTTATGGCTGCATTTTCTGCCGGTAGCCCGAATGCATCCCATCCCATAGGATGGAGGACATTATATCCCTGCATCTTTTTAAATCTTGCAAGGACATCGCCAATCGTATAATTCCTAACATGCCCCATGTGAATCTTTCCAGATGGATATGGAAACATCTCAAGGAGGTAATATTTCTTTTTTGATGGGTCTTCGTCAACCTTAAAAATCTTATCTTCTTCCCATCTCTTTTGCCATTTAGATTCTATCTCTTTAAAATTATAGTTTTGTTCATGCATAGGAAATTATAAAAACTACCACGGATTTATCACGGATAAACACGGACAAGACAAATCCTTTTATTATTTCGTTGTTTCTGTGTGTTTATCCGTGTCCCTCTGTGGTTTCATTTGGTTTTTGTTTTTCGTATTTTTAAGATAAGGTAATATATTAATAGTGTCAAGATAAAAACTCAAACACAAAATAATCAGGGCATAACATTTTGTCTAAACAAAACATTAAAAATAGATTAAAAAAATATTGACAATATTTTTAATTATATGTTAAATTTGTTTTCCCAAATTTGATTTATAATTTCTTATTAAAAGAGGAGAGGGGAAATGGATAAGGAAAATGAGTTTGAAAAGAGGGTTTCCCGCAGAAAATTTTTTAATATAGCAGGTTGGACAGGTCTCTGTGCCTTTCTCGGAAGTTCAAGTGCTGCTGGTGCAAGATATTTTTATCCCAAGGTCCTTTATGAGCCAGCCAGCACATTTAATGCAGGAAAGCCCGAAGAATATACTGCCCCAACAGGTAATGAAGTGATAGTGGTGGATGAGAGATGGAAGAAAAACCAGAGAGTGTGGATTGCAAGAAACAAGGAAGGGATTTATGCGGTGGTTGCTGTTTGTACTCACCTTGGCTGTACACCAAATTGGTTTCCTGCTGAGGTGCGTTTTAAGTGCCCATGTCACGGCAGCAATTTTAATCCAGATGGGGAGGTGGTAGCTGGACCAGCACCTGAGCCTCTTTACAGGGGAAAGATAGAACTTGCACCTGACGGCTCAATGATTGTTACCACAGGACTCCTTGGTATAAGAAGGGCAAACCTACAGGCACAGAAGAAGACCCTCGGTGTTTTCTGGACACAGGATGAAAAAGAGATTATCTGGAAGCCGCCGTATTTTTTACAACTAAAAGCATAATGAGGAGGGGGTGAATAATGGCAACGAATTTAAATGACAATGAAGTTTCTTTTGTCCCGCCTTTTTTAAAAAAGATATTTGAATATATAAAAAGCACAGTCGTCTGGAAATCCATCTTCAGGGTAGGGTATCCTGATACAATGCCCAAGAGGATGGCAGTAATGAGAAGTAGCTTTTACATGCATATATTCCCCACAAAGGTTGGAGTGCATGGGATGAAGATAAAATATGGATGGTGTATGGGTGGAATAACATTCTTTCTATTCTTACTTCTTACCGTAACAGGTATCCTCCTGATGTTCTACTATGTCCCTGAAGAGCATAGGGCATACAATGATATGAAGGATTTAAGATACATGGTTCCTTATGGTGTAGTATTGAGGAATATGCATCGTTGGGGAGCACATGGGATGGTATTTACCGTTATACTTCATATGATAAGGGTCTTTTACACAGGTTCATACAAGCCTCCGAGACAGTTTAACTGGACGGTTGGGGTTTTACTTCTTCTGCTAACACTACTTCTGAGTTTTACAGGTTATCTTCTCCCATGGGACCAGCTTGGCTTTTGGGCAGTTACCGTGGGAACGAACATGGCTTCATCAACACCATTACTCGGCTATGAGGGTCCGTTTTCCAAGTATCTCGGTATACAGATTGATAATGATATTCGTTTCGCCCTTATAGGAGGTACAAGGATTGGCCCGAATGCACTTGTAAGGGCGTATGTATGGCACTGTGTCGGTTTGCCACTGATTGCAACCGCTCTTATGATATTTCATTTCTGGAGAATAAGAAAAGATGGTTTTTCAGGACCGATGTAAATTTGAACTGTTTGAACGGTTTAAACGGTTTAAGCAGTTTAAGCAGTTCAATATGGGAGGTTAAATGGCAGAGACAAAGACTGATGCAATGATTGCCACACAGCCGGGATATGAAAGAATGGCATCCTGGCCATATTTCATATGGATTGTATTGTTATGCTCCCTATTTATTACTATATTAATCTGGGTGTTATCTATGCTGTTCAATGCTCCCCTTGAAGAGGCTGCCGAATGGGCAAAAACTCCCAATCCTGCAAAGGCTCCATGGTATTTTATCGGCCTCCAGGAACTCCTTGTATATTTTGACCCATGGATTGCAGGTGTCCTTATCCCTAATCAAATTCTCATAGGTTTGATACTCATACCCTATGTTGATACAGTACCAGAGGTTCAGGGATGCTACAACTATTCAAGACGGAAGTTTCAATTCTTATTTTTCACTTTTGGAATATCTTTATGGTTCTTTTTAATTATAACAGGGCAGCTTTTGAGGGGCCCAAGCTGGGAGATATACTGGCCTATTATTGATTATCCGTTAGGGGGGAATGAATGGATATATCCAGGACATCCGTTTAAAGCCTCACAGGCAAAGCTCCATAGTCTGAGTTTACCTGTTGGTATAACTATTTCACTAATTGGTTTTGTCATTGGAATGACCCTTCCTGTCCTGATATTTAAAAACTATTTTAAAAAACTTGGGATTATAAGGTATTCATTAGTGATGGTTCATGTGTTGCTTACACTTGCAGTGGTAGGTAAGATATTTTTGAGGCTTTTCTTTGGAATAAAATATGTAATAGTTACACCGTGGTTTAATATATGAAAAGAGTTATTTATATATTTTTAATCCCCCTTATCATTTCAATCTATCCAATTGAAGGATGGGCTGATAAACCTGTTAGACTGAGTGAAACCAAGTCTATTATAGAGAAGAGTGCAGGGCTTATTAAAAGGTACAAAGGAAAAAATTTAAGCGAGGCAAATACGAAGATTCTCTTAATAGAGCCAATATTAGAAAAACTTGGGTGGAAGGTGATGGATCCCGAAGATGTGGATAGAGAATATACTATCTCGCCAAAAAAGATAGTGGACTATGCCTTGAAGATTAAAAGACCCTTACTTTTTCTTGATGTCCTTCCGTTAGACAGGAGTCTTTATGACAGGGCATTTATTGAGAAAATAATAGGTTTTGCTGATGAGAAGGATGTAAAATGGGTAATTATAACTAATGGAAATGAATATCGACTATATAAAACCGATGAAAAGGGGAGTATAGATAACAAAATTATGGAAACCTTTGTTATTGAAGACATGTTAAAGGATAACAAGGGACTTGATAAATTGATAGATCAATTCACTTATATATCCCGTGAAAGTTTTGAGAGAAACGAGTTGGATAAAAGGGCAGAGGTTATATTCAAAGAGAGGAGGTTAAATAACGCCTTAAACGAGATAGTAGAACAGACAATTGAAGAGCTTAAGAGGGAAAAGGAACAACTTAAGTCTGCTGACATAAAAAAGGCAAGGGAAACTCTGATAGAAATCGTATCTGATAGGTTAGCTATGCTTGAAAGGGATATTGAAAAAAAGGAAAAGGATGTCCTTCCTAAAGAGAGGACTGAAAAAAGGGTTGCAATAATAGAAAAGGATGTCCAGATTTTAGATGGGACAGTTGAAGAAGGGGATAAGGTTTTTCATGAGATATGTTTTGCCTGTCATGGCGAGAAAGGGGAAGGGGATGCCTTTGGTAGGCAATTCGGGACTGACACAGGACAGACTGTAGGCCCAACACTTTGTGGTGGAGCATTAAAAAATGTGAGTAATAATCAGCTCAGAAAGATAATAACCTATGGCAGAACAACAGCCATTGTCCATGGGATAGATATGCCCAACTGGGGTGAGACACTGAGTCACCGGGAGATAGGCTCTATAATGATTTACTTAAGAAAATGCAATGAAATAGCCCTTGAAAGGCCTTAAAAAATATGGTTAATCTCTTGTATATATTATTTTTAATAAACATAGGTGTCCTGATTCTATACTGGAGAAAGGATCAGAACATTGTATACTCGGTATTCAGCTTTAGTATAATTACTCTTTTTGGGATAACGGCTTATAAAGATTTTACACCCGAGTGGAAAGGGTTTCAAATAGAATACAAAAATAGACTTTTGCAGATGGCAGCTGATCCCGAACAGAAAAAAAGCATAGAGAATATACCCTTTAAGATTAAACAGATATGGAATCCTGAGTTAAATTTAGCAGACAGATGTATAACATGTCATCTCGGGGTTTTGGACCCCCGTTTTTCCAATGCCCCCCAACCGTATAAGACCCACCCGAGGCTGTTAGAAAGCCATCAGATTCAAAAGTTCGGTTGCACTGTATGCCATCAGGGACAGGGGAGAGCCACAGAGAAAAAAGATGCGCATGGTTATGTTATCCATTGGGAGAAACCGATTCTTAAAGGGAGTTATGTTCAGGCATCGTGTATTAAATGTCACTTTGATAAAAAGATAGAAGATGCCTATTTACTCTCCAGGGGTGTTAAACTTATTAAAGAATCCGGGTGTTTTGGATGCCATAATATATCGGCATTTCAACCTGTAGCAATTAAAATTGGTCCTGATTTGGAAAGGGTTGGAAGCAAGGTAAATGTTGAATGGCTTGTCCGATGGTTAAAGAACCCAAAATCTTATCTTCCTGAAACCAAGATGCCCAATGCCTTCCTCTCCGATGAAGATGTAAAGGCAGTGGCTTCGTTTATTATGAGTTTAACCGATTCAAATATCCCTCCCGAGCCGATGATTAATGATAAACTTACCCTTGAGGCAAGGGTGGAAAAGGGCAGAAAGTTGATAGATGCCTCCAAATGTATGAATTGCCATACCATTGAAGGTTTTGAATTGGAAGGCTTTTTGAAGGTAGAGGGTTTGGGCCCCAGTTTAATTAATATAAAAACAAAGGCAAAAAAAGGGTGGGTTGTGGAGTGGTTGAAGAATACGCAGGGGATTCACCCCAATACAAGGATGCCCACATTTAATTTTACAGAAGACCAGTCCCTGGCAATAGCTGACTATCTTATGAATCAAAAAGGGGAGTTACCTCCTGCCTATCAGGAAATAAAAATAGATATTACTGATAATGACCTGACAAACGAGGAATTGGCTGAAAGGGGTAAGAAGCTGATTCAAGAATATGGCTGTTTTGGATGCCACAATATAAGAGGGATTGATGCAAAGATAAAGATAGGACCTGACCTTGATGGTATTGGGAGTAAAGAGTTTGAAAAATTTGATTTTGGCAAGATGATTGGAAAAATCGGTCATACGAAGGAAGATTGGGTATTCACTAAATTGAAACAGCCGAGGTCTTTCAGCGATATTCTTAAAATGCCATTTTATGGATTCACAGATGAAGATGTGATGGCTATAACATCAGTCTTATTAGGGTTTGTGGATGAACCCATACCTGTCAAATATATTGATGAGAAGACTCAGATCCCGGTATTTGTCGGGAGTTTTGGTAGATTAATCAAGAAGTATAAATGTCAATCGTGTCATAAGATAAAAGGGTTTGGAGGAGATATTGGTCCTGACCTAACCTATGAAGGAAGCAAGGTAAGGAAGGAATGGCTCTTAAAATTCCTTAAGTCACCTTATAAGATAAATCCTCTTTTATCTGCGAGGATGCCCAATTTTTTTATGCCGGATGAAGACATAAGGGTAATAACAGATTTTATTGAGCTGGCTTTAGCCTATGATAAATTATCTCATATAAATATGGCTGAGGAATATAACGAGGATAATATTAATAAAGGTGAGAGTCTCTTTAAAAAGAAATATGGATGTATGGCATGTCACTCAGTTGAGGGTGGGGAGGTGAAGGGAAGGGTAGGTCCTAACCTTAGCGGGGTTGGTTCAAGGTTGAATCCTGACTGGATATTTTCATGGTTGAAGAATCCGCAGGCTTTACATCCAAATACTGCTATGCCGAATTTTAATCTACCCGATAAGACAGCTGCCGCGATAGCAGCATATTTAGTATCTCTTAAATAAAGAGATTATTAAATAGAACAAAAACATAATAAAACCACGGAAGGACACGGATAAACACAGAAAAACAATGAAATAGTAAAAGGATTTATCTTGTCCGTGTCCATCCGTGATAAATCCGTGGTAGTTTTATAATTTATACATAAACAAAAAGGAGGAAAGACAATTGTTTTCGCAACCTATTCTTAATTTTAAGTTGAATAAATTAATAATAATGATTTTTATTTCTTTCTTTTTAATAGGTTTTTTAGAATTAAACCTTTTTGCCAAAGATGAAATTACTATCCCAAATACCAAATGGGATATTGAGAAAGGCAAAAGGTTTTTTCATTATTATTGTTCTTACTGCCATGGAAGAGGGGGAAAAGGGGATGGTCCAAATGCAGTTAATCTTGACCCAAAACCGAGAGATTTCACCGATGATAAGTATATGGTTACGAGAACCGACCAAAATCTTTTTGATGTTATAAGTAAAGGCGGTGCTGCAATAGCCCGCTCAACCTTTATGCCGCCTTTTGAGCATACCCTTTCAAAGGAGAAGATTTTAGACATAATAGCTTATATTCGTTCATTTGCGCCAATAGTAAGGGGTCCTGAGATTACAGAAGCAAAAAAGACTCCAGTAAAAGGAGAGAAAGAATAAAATGTTAGTTAAGAGATTGAGATTAGAAGCAATAAAGTGGCGTTATTACCTCCTGATAGTCTTCTTCTCATTTTTATATCTATTATTTCTCCATTCAAAAAGTTTTGCAGAAGTAGCCCATCAAATAGATTACAGAACCATACCTTTCATCAGCAGCAGAAATCTGATATGGATTGTTGCACAGGTCCATCTGTATTTCGGAGCCTTTGTCCTTGGTGTTCCAATGTTTGCTGTTATCTGTGAATATATAGGTGTCCGAACAAAAGATAAGAAGTATGATAAACTTGCCAAAGAATTTACAAAGTTGCTATTAGCTGCCTTCTCAACCACTGCTACCTTTGGTGCTGTCCTTATCTTTTCTCTGATAATGTTCTATCCTACCTTTATGAAACATATAAGCGATGTATTTTATGTAACTTTTGGTATATATGTGCTTTTGTTTTTTGGAGAGACTATAACCCTTTACCTATACTGGTATGGATGGGATACCATGATGCAGAGGAAAAGATTACATCTTACCCTTGGGGTCTTTCTTAATATCTTTGGCACTCTAATAATGATGGTCTCAAATTCATGGGCATCTTATATGATGAGTCCCACGATTTTAAGTGCAGAGTTGGGATTCTGGGATAGGACATGGACAGCAGTTAACAATTTTACATGGCAGCCTTTGAATATCCACCGTCTTATTTCTAATGTGGTCTTTGGCGGATTTATCGTGGGTGCATACGCTGCAATAAAATTTCTTGCTGCCTCATCAGAAGAGGAAAAAGCGCATTATGACTGGATGGGGTATATTGGAAACTTTATAGGGATATTCGGCATGCTCCCACTCCCTTTTGCTGGATACTGGCTTACAAAGGAGATATATGCATACAGCACCCAGATGGGGATTACATTGATGGGGGGTTTTCTGGCATGGCTATTTATCATACAGGCAATTCTTATAGCGGTTCTATTTATAGGGAGTAATTACTATTTCTGGTTAGGGCTGGTGCACAGGATTGAAGGTGGTGCAAGATACAAGAGAAGTATCTTTATAATGTTAATTTCAATATTTATATGCTTTGCTATATGGATGACCCCCCACAGCATGGTTGCCAGCTTAGAGGAGGCAAGGGCAATGGGAGGGACCCATCATCCCCTGCTGGGTGTTTTTGGTGTCATGAGTGCAAAGATGACGGTAGTCAATATAGCCATACTGACTACCTTTATCAGCTTTCTCCTATACTGGAGGGCAAACAAGAAAGAGGCAGTTTCATGGCTGAAACTTGGAAAGGGAGTTGAGTATATTGTTTTTGCTGGAGCCATACTTTACATACTCTATCTTGGGGTTATGGGTTATTTTGTCCCCGCCATAGTCAGGATTGAAAAATATTCGGTCTATCAGGTGCTGACGGTATTAGGAGTTCTCCTTTTTATTACATTATTAACAATTCTTATGCAGAAGGGGGCACATATAAAAGAAGAAATAAAGTGGGGGAATATGCCTGAGAGATCCCAGTATGTACTTATCTTGTTAGCAATAACAATCATCTGGTTAATGGGATTGATGGGATATGCAAGGTCAGCCGTTAGAGTCCACTGGCATATATATGGTGTCCTCAGGGATACATCACCTGACGCATATTCCCCTTCATTGGGGGTAGCCTGCATAATGGTATCCATTACTACTATTGTATTTTTAGCCTTTATTACATTTATCTTCTGGTTAAGTCATCTTGGGGAAAAAAAGGAAGAAACTACCCAACATTTGGTAGGGGCTTTAAATTCTGGAGATGAGAAATGAAAAAAGGGTCGGGGTTTTTCTTGAAGATTGTCCCATTTAGTCTTTCTATATTGTTTGTATATACTGCCATTGCCAATGTTATTCCCCAGCAGGAATCAAGACCGCCTGAAGAGTCTGTAATTGATTTTTCAAAGATTAAAACAAAACAGGACTTGGTTAAGGCGGGACAGTCTATCTTTTTTGGAAAGGGAAAATGTTCTCTCTGTCATTCTATAGGTCCCAGTGCCACTGCAAGGTGTCCTGACCTTTCAGGGATGGGGGGGAAATTAACAAGGGAATTTTTATATGAATCCCTGACAGAACCGTCAAAGTATATATATATGGATTATGAAGTCAGCCCCCCCAAGAGATTTGGGGCTGTAATGCCAACTATTAATAGACCACCGGTAGATTTATCGGAACAGGAGGTTCTGCTGGTAATTTCCTTTTTACAAAAGTTGGGCGGGGAGGTTACAGTTGACCCTTCTGAGATAATAAAACCAGTTACAGTTAAGACGGAGGGCATGCCTGAACAAGATATCTTTCAGTTAATTAAGCAAGGGGATTCTGAAAAAGGGAGGGGATTGTTTGAAAAGATGTCATGTTCTAAATGTCATAACCCCGAGAAAACAAACTGGAGTGCAATACTTACTGGAAAAGATGCCAATTCAATAAGAATGTCTATTTTTAATGTCCAATCTCCATCTGGCAAGAAATTCCATGACACCCTTAGCCAGGTTACCTTAGATGATATTAATAACCTTGTGTCATATCTGATGACTTTAAAAGGTAATGTAACATGATTAAAAGACCTTCTATTTTAATAAAGGCAGTTATTTTTCTTATATTGATATATACAGGATTAAAGCTGATAAAGCCACCCCTTCCTTTCAGCCTTATCTTTATGTTCATGACCATATCAATACTTGGAGTTCTTATCTGGGTTACGATATATGAAGAGACTATGGATGAGTTTTTTAATCCTATAGTTAATTTCCTCGCTGGTGAGGGGCTTGCCGGTTTGAAGAAGAATTTGAGAATTGCAATTCTGATAATATTTCCCCTGTGGGTAGGATTTTTTACCTATTCAAAAATTGCACCTAAAAATCAACCACCTCTGGAGGCAAGGGTTATACACTCCTCCCCACCGATAGAATATACCGGGATGGAGAGTTCGGTTGATAATAGCGAGGAGAATGTCGCTGATGGTGCGACTATATATTACGACAAGTGCATATTCTGTCATGGTGACCAGTTAGATGGTAAGGGTGTCGAGGCGCCAGCAATGAATCCCCCGCCGGCAAATTTTAGAGATGCGGGAACTATCGCCCAGCTTCAGGAGTCCTACCTTTTCTGGAGGATACAGAAAGGTTCAGAGGGTCTCCCCATAGAATCCGCACCATGGAAATCAGCTATGCCGCCCTTTGAGAATGTATTAACCGAAGATGAGATATGGAAGGTCATAAAGTATCTATATAAAGAAACAGGGCATTCACCGAGGACATGGGAATGAGAGATATAAAGAGGATTTATCTTATACCGGTTATTCTGATTCTGCTATCTCTATTATACCCTCAGATGGTAGGAGGGGATGGTGGGTTTATGGTTAATTCAAAATATATCAAAGGGGACATATTGGATGATCCGTCTTCCCCTGTCTGGGAACAGATACCTGCCATTCAGATTTCACTATTTTCTCAGGTGAGATTTGAACCCAGATGGTTTGACGGCAAGGTAAGGTCAATATCTGTTCGTTCGATAAATAATGGAGAAAGAATCGCCTTTCTATTAGAGTGGGAAGATAAAACAGAGGATAGAAAGGGGGATGGGTTTAAGGATGGAGCTGCCATTGAGTTTCCTGTTGGAAAGGAGAAGGCGCATTTCTCCCATGCCTCCAGGATGGAACAACTTCCTGGGGGAAAGGTGAATATATGGTATTGGAAGGCAGACTCGACCGATATAAAGGATATGAATGCAGAGGGATTAGGGACATTAGCAGTTCAGCAAAATCAGGATGTTATAGGCAGAGGTATGTGGAGTAACAATAAATGGAGGGTGGTATTCTTAAGGACATTGAAGAGTGCCGATGGTAACGATGTTGTTTTCCAGCCCCTTGAGTATAAGGATATTGCCTTTGCTGTATGGGATGGGTCTAATGGCGAACAGGGTGCACAAAAGACAGTCTCTGTCTGGTATTATCTCCAGATAGAGGCCACGGTAAATAGAATGGTGTATATTTATAGTGCAATTGCAATTGCTGTGGCAGGACTATTTGAGCTATTTATCATTCGTCGGATGAAGGGGTCTGAAAAAGGTATATTGCTATTAATTTTACTCTTTGCAGCCCTAAACGGCTGTGCTAAAGATGAGGCAGTGGAGAGGGGATGGAGTCTATATCATCACTATTGTATCTCCTGCCATGGTAATAAGGGGAGAGGGGATGGTTTCAACGCAGCATATTTAGACCCGAAACCAAGAGACCACTCTGACAGCAAAGAAGAATATATGGCAACGAAAGAAAATAAACAACTTTTTGATGCTGTGTCTAAAGGGGGGAGAGGTATTGCCAAATCGCAGTTAATGCCCTCCTATGGCCATACCCTTTCTGAAAATGAAATATGGAGTCTGGTGGCATATATGAGGACTCTCCATAAAAATAAGGTTGAAAAGGTATCTCTAAAGGAGATGGAAAAGATAGAAAAAAAGAAGACAAGATTGAAAATCGAGAAGATAAATATCAGCAGTGATGTTGAATCCCTGTCAGAGGATATTAGTCGTGGGGAGAGGCTTTTTAAGGAAAAGTATGGCTGTTATGCATGCCATCGTATAGGAGAGAAAGGGGGGATAGTTGGGCCGCCGCTGGATAAGGCAGGATTCAGATTAAATGCAGACTGGCTGCTAAGATGGATATTAAATCCTCAATCTATTAAATCTGAGACAACTATGCCAAATCTTGGTGTTCCCGAAAGGGATGCAAGATTTATAGTTTTGTATTTAAAATCTCTTAAAGGGGCTTAAAGGTTAAAATCTGTGGATAATGTCTGTTAGTTTTTTGGTTAATCGTTATTCTAACACTTGCTTTGAGGAGGTAAAAATGTTCAGGAAAATTTTAAGGATATCTTTGGTATTAATAGGCAGCTTAATTATTTATTCTTCAAAGGGCTTTGCTGTCGATGACCCATTTATTGGTTATGGTAGCGGGGGGTATAATGGTAAACTGATGATATTCAGTATTCCCGGGTTGGAATCTTTAAAGGAAATTTCTATTGGTGTAGATATGCATGGTGTTGTATCGGATGGGAAAGACCTCTTTGTAGTGGATAAGGCACAGAATATCCTTTTTGTCATTGACCTCTCAAAGTCCTCTGTCAAAAAAGATATAAAACTTTTATATGGTTTCGGGCCCAGCTCCATTGCTGTATCCAAAGATGGGAAAAATGTTTACATTGCCGGGGAGTTGAGTGGAAAGGTGGCAATGGTATCTATAGACTCGGGGAAGGTAGTCACGGTAGACCTAAAACCCATGCCGAGTTCACCCAATTTTATTACCATCACACCGGATGGTAAATATTGTTTGGTGAGTGATTATTCCAATAACAGGGTACTTCGCATTTCCACATCCCCTTTTAAATTGGATAGGGAGATCAAAATAAGGAGCCCCCATGGAATCGCTGTTACGTCGGATGGAAAATATGCCTTGGTCAGCAGTAAATTCTCTGCCTCCCTTAACATTGTGGACATTAAAGATTTTAAGGTAGAGAAGGCCATAAAAACCGGGGCTGTCCCTCTGAATACTGTGATTGATTCAAAGGGTGCATTTGCCTATCAATCTCAACATGGCAGCAGCGAGATAGTAAAGATTGATCTCGCCAAAAAAGAGATTGTCGGGAGATTTCCTGTAAAATATAACCCTGACAACATCTCTATTTCCCCTGATGATAAGTATCTCTTATCCATCAATAAGTTTTCCACAGGTATTTATGATAAGATATATTCAAATATCTCTGATAAGGGTGGAATTGTTACCCCACAAAATATGGAGGTCATAGAGATAGCAAGTGGAAAGACGATAAAACAGGTGGCTGTGTCAGGAGACATCACAGATACTATTATACTATCAAGAGGGTCTGTGAAGGATGCGTCTTTAAAAGGCGGGGGTCAATTTATCAAGCAGGGTGGTAAGCCTGATGTATCGCCAAAAGAGGGTGTTAAGGTAAGTTATATGCCTGCCGATGACAGGCCTCCCGGAATATTTGATGCCGATGATGGTGCAATAGAGATAAGACTTAAGGCTCTCTCATATATCTTTGCCCCAAATGTTGTGAATGTCTTTAAAGGGGATACAGTTAGGTTTATCATAACAAATATAGATGAAAAGTCCCTCTATATAGACAAACCCGATGTGGTTCACGGTTTTACCATCAACGGATTTGGAAAGCAGACAGGTGTTCTTTTACCGAGGGGTGTGTCGGCTGTGATGGAATTCAAGGCTGATAGGAAAGGAAGCTTTGATTTTTATTGCAGTAATTTTTGTGGCCCTGTGCATCATGAGATGCGAGGCAGATTAATTGTCGAATAAGGAGGAGAAGATGAAAAGATATTTATTCTACTTTATATCAGCCCTTTATCTTTTTGGTTTTGCAATGCCGCTGTATGCCATTTCTGCCGATGAATTTCTTGAGGTGACTAAGTTTAGCGGTAAGGCTGTTACAAAAAAGGGGGACCCTGCAGAAGGAAAGGCAATTTATGTTATGTTCTGTGTTAACTGCCATGGGGAGAAGGGGGATGGTAATGGACCTGTGGCAAAGGTAGCAAAGATGGATCCAAAACCGAGAAATCATGCCGATGGAAAATATATGAATGAAAGGAAGGGTGAAGATCTATTTAAGGCCATAAAGCTTGGAGGAAAGGCAGTAGATAAGTCTGTTTATATGCCTGCATTTAGTATGGTTCTATCGGATGAGGATATATGGAATATAGTTGCCTTTGTGCGCACAATTGCAATACCTCCCTATTCTAAAGATTAAGGGGTAAAGGGTAAAAGGAGTAAGGAGTAAGTAATCCTTTTACCTTACCCGAACGAGTCGGAAAAGGTTATAATAGTGAAGAAACTTTCCTCTTGCTTCCGTTAATTTTTCTTACCAGTTTGCAAAGAAGTGGAGGTTTTTTATGGATAAGAGGTATAAATTTAAGGTAAATCCGAAGCTTTATGACGGGATTCCATGCCAGACAAATTGTCCTGTCCATACAGATGTCAGAGGTTATGTGACACTGATATCTAATGGGAAATTTGAGGAGGCATATGATCTTATAAGAGAGACAAACCCTTTTCCATCTGTTTGCGGGAGGGTCTGCCAGCATTTCTGCGAGGTAAACTGTAGCAGACAGAGGATAGATGATAAGGCTGTTTCAATCTGCACATTAAAGAGGGCGGCCTCAGATTATACCCTTAGAAAGAGGGGTAAACGGCCCTCTGCAAAATTTTATGGCACTTTGGAAAAGGTGGCAGTTATAGGTGCGGGACCTGCAGGGCTTACTACTGCCCATGACCTTGCAAGGCTTGGATACAGGGTTACGGTATTTGAGTCTCTTCCTTATGCAGGAGGGATGCTGATTGCAGGAATACCAGCCTACAGGCTTCCGAGAGATATTATTCAGGCAGAGGTGGATTACATAAAGAGTCTTGGTGTTGATATTAAATTTAATACAACTGTAGGAAGAGATATTCAGATAAAAGATTTGATGAGGGAGTATAAGGCTATCCTTATAGCAGCAGGTGCCCATAAACCTGTTAAGTTAAATATACCGGGTGAGGAATATGAAGGATTGATTCATGGTGCTACATTCATGAGAAAGGTAAACATGAATGAGCCTCTAAATCTCAAAGGAAAGAGGGTAGGGGTGGTGGGCGGAGGTTTTACAGCAATGGATGTATCCCGTTCAGCAATAAGGCTTGGTGCATCAGAATCATATATTATTTACAGGAGAACGAGGGATGAGATACCTGTAAATGAAAAGGAGATAATTGAGGCTGAAGAGGAGGGTGTTCAGTTTAAATATCTGATAGCACCTGTGAGAATTTTGAGTAAAGATGGAAAGAGAATATCAGGGATGGAGTGCATAAAGAATGAGCTCGGAGAGCCTGATAAGAGCGGTAGAAGAAAACCTGTCCCTATTAAGGGTTCTGAGTTTGTTATGGATTTGGATATTATAGTGCCGGCAGTAAGCCAGGCACCTGATATGTCATTCATAGCTGACAGTATGGGATTCAGGATGACAAACTGGGGGACAATTTCTGTTGACCCTGATACATTTACTACAAATATCAGCGGTGTATTTGCCTGCGGTGATTTTCTGACAGGGACAAGAGATGTGATAAATGTTATAGCAGACGGACATAAGACTGCAATGGCTATAGATAAGTTCATAAGAGGAATTGATATGAAGAAGGATGATGATGAAGATGAGATTGAAGAGATTATTGTAGGTTATCCCTATAAAGAGAGAGGCTACGATAATATTGCAAGGCATACTGCAGTAACAATTGAGATTAAAGACAGAATTTCAAGCTTTAATGAAGTAGAAAAGGGCTTTATGGAAGATGCAGCAATTCTGGAGGCAAAGAGATGCCTCCAGTGCAATCATATCTGGACTCAGAAACCGGACAGGTGCTTCCTCTGCAGGAACTGCGAGGAGGTATGTCCAATGAATTGTCTTACGGTTGCAAGGCTTGATGAGCTATCTCATAACAGACATTTCAATGAAGGGATACCTCTTAGAACTCTTAGGATTACGCCTGTTGCCATAGATTTGAATTTCTGTATAAGATGCGGGCTATGTGAGCAAGTATGTCCGACACATGCTATAAGCTTTAAGGTAAAGAGACTATGTGAGACTGCCGCTAAAATTAAAATAACAGAGGAAGTAGCAGATTGATTTTAAACTGTGATTACTGTTAAAAAGATAATGACACCGACTATAGATTTCAGAATGACACAGATAAAAAGATTTTAAAAAAACTTAATCTGTGGATAAAAAATTAGGTTTTTGTTGCCTCATTTTCCCCCCTGAAAAATCTGAATTCTGTTATTTCCTCTGTCAACAATATATATTTTATTTCCCCTATCAATATAAATATAGGATGGTTCATAAATCTCTCCATTACCCCATCCCTTTTTTAACATATTGAATTGAAAGTTCCCATCCTTCTTGAAAACCAGGACATTTCCCTTATGCTTATCCAGTACATATACGAATCTATTTGGACTGATTGCTATGCTTACAGGGAACTCAAATTCATTTGCCCTGCTCCCCCTTTTCCCAAAACTTGAGACACTCCCTTCTTTATTATTAAAAATATAAACTTTTCCCTCCAGTGTTGAGAGTGAATATATATTACCTTCAGTATCTATCTGAACATCTGTAAGGTCAACAAATTTATTTTCAACGGCAATCTCTTTTAGAAATCTCCCGTCAGAATCAACTACAAGTATTCTTCCATTACCTCTGTCTGTTATATATAAATTGTCATCTTTATCAATTGCCAGATTATCGGGTAAAAACGGATTTTCTCTTGCTGTGATATTCTTAATTTCAATTTGTTTAAAAATTTTTTTTGGTATGTCAATAAGGAATAATTCATCTCTCGCTGTACCGCCTACAACAAAAAACTGATCTTTGCTGTTTTTGACTATACTAGTAGGATATTTTAGTTCTCCGCCCGCATCAAATTCCGAGATAAAATTAAACTCATGGTCAAATGAGACAAGACGGTTATTTCCTGTGTCAGCAACATATAATCTCTTTTTTAATTCATCAAAAAATATGGCTGAAGGCTGATTAAACTTTCCCATTATCTTATCGCCACTCAATGATGCAATGAGATTCAAATCTGCTGAAAATAAATATGGAGGGGCAAGACAGAACAGGATAAATATAATAGATAATATTTTATATTTGTTCATAGTTAAAATCTGTGGCATTGTTCACACAGTTCTTTATCCGGGTCAAGCCTGAGATTATATTTATATCCGGAGCCCATTGGGTTATGACATGTGATACAGTTCATCTCTTTTTTATTTCTGGGGTCAATGATATCAGGACCGACAGGGTGGGAAAAGATCTGCTGTTGTTCGTGGCATTTTTCAATATTGCATGATTCGCCTTCTTTTGCTTTTAAAAATGAAGTATTGTCTGAACCATGAGCCGAATGACATGATGAACAGTCTTCCAGTTTTGGATGTTTGAATAAAGTTGATTTAGCAGTTATGCGTCTCTTTGTATCCTGGTGGCATTTTAAACAGACCTTTTCTTCCCTTTTATCAAGGAGGTATTTAGCATCAGAGGCGTGTGGATTATGGCAATTCAGACAGGAGTTCTCTCTGTTTCCTATTACATGGCTATTTATCTTTTCAAAACTCTTTTTTGTATTTGTATGGCAATTATAACAGAGGATTGTCCCATTACTTATTAACTTTAATGGATCTTTAGAATTACTGTCATTGTGGCATGTTTTGCAGTCCTTCTTTGCCATAGGCTGGTGTATAGATGCTTTTAAGAGGCTCTTACTATTGGAGGAGTGAGGGTTGTGGCATGATGAGCAGTTTGCTTTTTCCACTGGATAACCGGAATGGGCATCAATGAACAATTTTTCCCTTACCTTATGACATGATGAGCATAAATCTGCATTTCCCTTTTTAATCAGCCCTTCATTAGTGGATGAATGAGGGACATGGCAGGTGATACATTCCCCTTTTTTTACAAGAGGATGAGACTCTTTGCCTGTTGTAATAGAATCTTTGGAATGGCATGAAAAGCAAACCTCTCCACCTTTTTTTATAAGCAGCTTGTCATTTGTAGATGAGTGAGAATTGTGGCAGATGAGGCATTTTCCATCTCTTACAGGGTCATGAATAATTGCCTGACTGAAGTCTCCACTTTTATCATCCTTATGGCATGTATAACATAGAGCCATTTCATTATTCTTTAAAAGACCTTTATGATTTGATGCATGCGGGTTGTGGCAAGAGATGCAGTTTCCATCTTTTACAGGGGCATGTGTCTTTTCTTCTGAAATCTTCTTTTGCAGTTCATGGTGACAGTCAAGGCAGGTTTTTCCACGGGTTTCTACATCTCTTGAAGGCTCTGAGTAAGTTATAGATAAACCTATGATAATTAAAGTAAAAATAGAATATTTATATAGATTTTTCATCTAAAAATACAGACCCTGTTTCTTCCGCCTTCCTTTGCTTTGTAAAGGGAATCATCTGCCCTTTTAATTAAATCAAGATAATTTGATACATCCTCAGATATAGATGCTACCCCTAAACTAACCGTTACCTTTAATGGATCTTTCTCTGCCTTAAAGCTGTGAAACTCTATTTGCTTCCTTATTTTTTCAGCAAGTGTGCCTGTGTTATCTATATCAGTATCAATGGCAAGAACCGCAAACTCTTCCCCTCCGTATCTTGCAACAAAGTCAACCTTTCGGACACCATGTTTAAGAATATATCCAACCTCTTTCAAAACGCTGTCACCTTGAAGATGTCCGTATGTATCATTTATTGATTTGAAATGGTCTATATCCAGTAAAATCATTGAGAGGTTCTTCTTAAATCTCTTTGCCCTCTCAAATTCCATTTCAAAAATATCTTTAAAATATCTGTTGTTGTAAAGTTTTGTAAGTCCGTCTGTAATGGATAGATGCCTTGTTTCATCATATAGGAGCATGAGTTTAAATACCATTGAGAAATCTATGGCAAGAAGACGGATAATGTTTTCAGACTCCTTATCAAATGCTTGGGATTTAGTGGTATAGAGGGATATATTGCCTATATTCTCATTATGTATGTTTAATGGGGCAGACAGTCTTGCAGTAATTTTATCAGATATACTGTTATCTATTGCACAGCTATTGTTAAAAAAGTGTATTTCTGCCTCTACTGTTTTTTGTTTATCATTGATGTCAAGAAGGGTATGGCTCTTCATTTCATTAACATCCTTGTCTGACATGGGCTGCTTCAGTTCTACATATAGTTTAGTTCTATTAACATCAAAGAGGCATAGGCATAGAGATGAGTAGTCTATCAGGCTGTTGACAAGCAATGAAGCCTCACTTAGAAGTTTGTTTCTATCATGAATAAAATTTGCAAGCCGTCCTACCTCATTGGAAAGAGTTGATTCAAAGAGTAGTCTGTCCAACAATTGGTTTAAGCTGGATTTGATAGATTCCCAGTCTGCAGCACCATGATTGTCAAGCAGATTTTTCTTTTTTAGAGAAGAGGTTTTGGAATTTTTCAGAAGCAGATTAATGGTCTCTTTAAGTATTGAAAAATCTGAGTTTTTGATTATGTATTTGTCTGCCCCTGCCCGTATACCCCAGAATCTATCCTGCGGCTGGTCCATACTTGTTAGCAGAATAATAGGGATATCGGAGGTTTCCTTATTATTTTTTAGCAGTCTGCATACTTGATAGCCATTTAATTCTGGCATCATTACATCGGAGACAACAATATCAGGTGCGTCTCTGAATGCACGGTTGACCCCTTCCATGCCATTACCTGCAGTTATGACATCATACCCATACTTCTGGAGGGACATTTGCAGCGAGACAAGCTGGGTTTTGCTGTCATCTATCACCAATACCCGTTTATTATTCATAATAAGAAAATTAAGTGTCAGTGTTTAGTGTTAGAATTTTTTGCTGACACTGTCACTATTCACTAATACTGTTTTTTTCTGAATCCACCATATTATCTCGTTAGGAATCTGCTCAATATTACACACCTTCATAACAGCACCACTCTCAATTGCAACCTTTGGC
>Ga0209321_10000207_pt1 | contig 36605 bp, 29 predicted proteins | sample Rifsed16ft4_FD_184012 | JGI IMG/M metagenome (GOLD analysis project Ga0209321, IMG submission 184012) | Soil microbial communities from Rifle, Colorado, USA - sediment 16ft 4 - CSP-I_5_4 (version 2) | ecosystem: Environmental > Terrestrial > Deep subsurface > Rock core/Sediment | place: Rifle...
AGGGGCCCTTCGGGTACGGTTATCTGTGGTGGGTGTTCGACCGGCCGGAGCTGGGCCCCGCGTACCAGGGCGCCTTCACCGGCCTCGGCGCGGTGGGGCAACAGATCCTGGTCATGCCGGCGCTCGACCTGGTGGTGGCCCACAAGACCAGACCGGGCGAGGGCCGCAGCGTGTCGCACACCGCCTTTCTCGAGGTCGTGGGCCGGTTAGTGCGGGCGCACTGCGATACTGGATGTCCTCGGTGACCGGCCGAGACCGGCGGTAGGGACTGCGTGAGGGGTAAGAGGTGAGGGGTCCCTCTTGCCTCTCACCCCTTACGCATCTTGTTTTCTCCCGCCTTTTGTTGACAGGCACCTGGGCGGCGGTTAGCCTTCCTTATAAGACAAGCGGGATGCGCCGGCACGGAGCAATGGCAGGCGGGACCACGCGCAGCGCAGGTCCCGCCTTTTTTTCGTGCGTGCCTGCTCGTAGGACCCGGCATCACGGCCTTCACTTCAAGGGGCAGCCGATGACCGAGATCATCCTCGGCGATAACGACCGGATTGACTGGGCGCTCAAGGCGTTCCGTCGCAAGGTGCAGCGTTCGGGCGTACTGAAGGAGCTGCGGCGACGGCGGTATTATTTGAAACCCAGCGCGGCCAAGCGGCTCAAGGCGGCCGCCAACCGACGGCGCCGCCGCGCCGATGAGCGCCGGGCGGCGCGTGCGCGCGACTGAGCGCGCAGGCAGCCTGCCATGACCAGCGGGACCCTGCCCGGGCCCCAGCGCGCGGCCGCCGAGTGGAGCTCGGCGTTGGCCGCGCATCGTGAGCCGAGTCTCACCCGGAGCCTGTGGCAGCTCCTGAGCACGTTCAGTCTGTTCGTCGCCGGGTGGGTGCTGATGTACCGGAGCCTGAGTGTGAGCTACGCGCTCACGCTGCTGCTGGCGATTCCCGAAGCCCTCCTCCTGATCCGATTGTTCATCTTCCAGCACGACTGCGGGCACGGCTCGTTCTTCACGTCGAAGCGGCTGGCGGACGTGGTGGGTTCCATCCTGGGCGTCCTCACGCTCACCCCGTATCACTACTGGAAGAAGACCCACGCGATTCACCACGCCACGTCCGGTGATCTGGACCATCGGGGGTTCGGCGACATCGACACGTTGACCATTGACGAGTACTTGGCGCTGTCCCGGTGGGGGCGCTTCAAGTATCGCGTGTACCGGCATCCCCTGGTGTTGTTCGGCATCGGCGCGGTGCTGCACTTTTTCGTCCGCCATCGCCTCACCGTGGGTGTCCCGCGCGGGTGGACTCGGGAGCGGCGCAGCATCCTGTACACCAACGCCGCACTGGTGCTGGCGGTGCTGGCGGGCATGGCCGCGGTGGGCCCGGTGCCGTTCCTCATGGTGCAGCTGCCCATCACGCTGATCTCATGCTCCACGGGCGTGTGGCTCTTCTACGTGCAGCACCAATTCGAGCCGACCTACTGGGAGCACGCCGATCGGTGGCGGTACCACGAGGCCGCGCTCGAGGGGAGCTCGTACTACGATCTCCCGCCGGTGCTCCGCTGGTTCACGGGCAACATCGGGCTGCACCACGTCCATCACTTGAACGCCCGTATTCCCAACTACCGGCTCCAAGAAGCCTTCGCAGCCCACCCCGAGCTGCAGCGGGTGACCCGCCTCACCCTGCGGAGCAGCCTCAAATGCTTGTCGCTGGCCCTGTGGGACGAACGGGCGCAACGACTGGTGGCCTTCCGCGAAGCCCGGGGGCGGATGGCGCAACCAGGACAGACTGCGTAAGCGGTGAGGGGGTGAGGGGGCCCTTCACCCCTCACCCCTCACGCCGTTTCTCACTCAGCTAGGGAACCGTCGCTCCAAACAGCGCATTAAAGATGAGTTTGTATGTTCCCCGTGGTTGCGAGCGGAACTGCGGCTGAAAGGCGAACAGCACCGCTTCTCCCTGCCCGTGACGCACCCGAACCATCGCAGGCCGCCCCGCCAGGTGGCGATCCTGGCCAATCCCCCAGCCGCTCATCAGGATGTTCTCGCGGGCGTATCGCGCCACCACTTCGACCGGTGGCTCGGCCGGCGCCGTCGTCTCGACCCGCCCGCCCTCGCGCGTTCTCGACAGGCGCACCACCTCGAACGCCCGGCTCCGCCGGAAGAAGGTCGCGACCTCAGGCTTCATGCCGTGCGCCAACGGGTGGCTGATGTCCACGTTGGCCCGCACCAGGGAGCCCGGAATGAAGAACTCGTCGTCCGACACGCCGGCCACCGCGTTGCGCACCGGTAGCCCCAGCTGCTGGGCCACGAAATCGCTGGCGTCGTCGAACGCCACGATGGTTCCCCCGTTCCGCGCATAGCGATCCAGCGCCGCGACGCCGGCCGCTCCCACCCCGCCGACGTACGCATCGGGCATGGTGCCGGGAGCGTGGCCGTTCAAGATCACGTCGGCGGCTTGATCCGGGAACAGGATCACGTCGTAACGACTCAGGTCTCCGGTCTGGATATCCCGGTTGTGCAGGGTGTCCACCGAGAAGGCGTACTGCTCCAGCAACCAGAGCGTCCAACCCTGGTCGTCCACGGCCACCCAGGACTTGTAGAGGCCAACCCGAGGCCGCCGCAACGGGTTGAGCGTGCCGCCCGGCCGCGCCGAGAGCGCCGTGAACCCCACGCCCGCCTCCTGTGCCGCCGCCCGCACGCGCGCTTCGGTGGTACCGCGCCGCTCGATCACGAAGGTGCCGGCGTCGTAGCGGTTCGCGCCGTCCGCGAATCCTTGCGTCGCCCGGAGCACTCGCTCGCCTTGCCCGAGGAGCAGGTTGACCGCCTTGGCACTGGCGTTCGCCTTGGGGGAGAGCGCCCAGCCAGACCCGGCCGTCCCCCGCACCTCACCGCTCGGCGCCAGCGTGTCCCGGATGGGCTCGGTGCTTGCGGTGAAGCGCTCGTCGATCCGGACCACATCCGCGCCCATTTGCATGGAGAGGGTCCATCCCGAGAGATCGTAGGGCGGCTCGGGCGGCCCGCCCCGGTAGAGCCGGCGATCGGGATAGCGTTGCCGCTCCATCAGGTTCATGATGAGCGGGCGATTGGCCTGCGCCGCAAGCAGCACGTAGGTCCCGGCCCCGTACTCGCGCCCGCCGGCCCGGAAGCTCTGCGTGGCGCGGCCGACCTCGACACCTCCCTTGCGGAACACGTTGACCATCTCGCGGGCCGCGCTGGGATCCCACTGGTCCGCGGGCAGGACGTAGGCGTACGGCCCCCCGCGCTCGCCGGCTTCGATGTTGTCCCGCGCCATCCGCCACCGGTTGAATTGGATTTCCTCCCGGTAGTTGGCCGCCAGGTTGAGCACCGCAATGGACGCGTGGTACATGTAGTTGATGGCGTCGCGGAAGCGCGACTCCGCCGCCTTCCACGGGTAGGCGTAGAAGGTGCTGGTGCCGTCGGTGCGCGGGGTGTCGCCCTTGCGCGCCGTGATGGTCTCGGGCCAGGCGCTGGTGTCGTACCGTGTGGGTGTGGGGAACGCGTGTGAGGTCTCGGTCAGGATCCCGATGATGTTGTGATAATACGGTGAGAGGCGCATGCCGCCGTTCCACCACATGTCGTAGATGACCCGGGAGACGTAGCCCGGCATGTGGTGCGCGGCGTAGCGCGCCGCCATGGCCGCGCCCACCAGGTTGACCCCGGCCGTGACCCCGGGGTGGATGTCCGGATTCACCGGATCCGAGTAGGGCGGAATCACGATGCGGGTGTAGGCGGGGCCCGTCTGGTGGTGATTGTAGATGATCTGCGGGTGCCACACGTGATAGAAGATCCGCGAGGCCGCCCAAGTCTCGGGCTGGGTGATCATGAACCAGTCGCGGTTGTTGTCGCTCCCGACATAGGGTTGGCCCAGGCGGGGGGGCTCGGTGACCTCGAACGGGGTCCCGCGGTGGGTGCGGTACCACGGCACGTCGCTGGCCGAGGCCTCGGGGTTCATGTGCGGCATGAGCAGGGCCACCACGTGGTCGCGGATCTTGCGCATTTCGTCGGTGTCGTCCGCGGCCACGTGGTAGATCAGCTCGGGCATGAGCTGCCCGGTGGCGTATTCCTGATCGTCCAGCCCGCCGTCGATCCAGACCACCGCGCGCCCTTCCTGGCTGAGTCGCCGGGCCTCGTCTTCCGGCACTCGGCCGGCGGCCAGCTGCTCGGCGATGGTCCGCCAGCGCTCCAGGTTCCGCAGGTTCGTTTCGCTGGACACGATGACCAGGTACATCGTCTGCCCGCGGGCCGACCGGCCGATGTCGATCATCTGCACGCGGTCCGAGGCTGCGTCCAGCTTTCGGTAATACGCGATCATCTGCTCGTAGTCGGCCAGCTGATAGTCCGCCCCCGGCTCGAAGCCGAACGTTTCGGCGGGGCGGGGAAGCTGCTGGGCGGGCGAGGCGAGCGCGGTGCCCGCCGCGAGAAGAAGAGTGCACCAGAATGTCCGCATGGGGATGGTCTCCTGCCGGTCAAGAAGTTGCGGAGGGGCCGAACACGGGCAAGTTGCGGTGGGGGACGCCCTGGGTCAATCCGAACTGCAACGCCGGGTAGGAACTGCGTAAGGGGTGAGGGGTGAGGGGTACCCCTTACCCCTTACCCCTCACGCATCTCACTCCCGCTGTTCCCGTTCCAGCCGCTGATCTTCAAACGAAAGCGGATCTTCCACCGGTTCGAGGTGGGTGAACACGGTGCTGAGCGGCACCTTGGCGCGGATCTCGTCTTCGATGCGCTCCAGCAGATCGTGCCCACGCTGCACCGTCCAGCCTCCGGGCACCAGCACGTGGAACGAGATGAAGTGCCAGCGGCCCGCCTGGCGGGTGCGGAGCGCGTGGTAGTGTACCCCGTCGGTGGCGTGGGCGTCGAGGACGGCGGTGATGTCTCGCCGCATCCCCTCGGGCAGGGCGGTATCGAGGAGGCCGAGCGCGGAGCGCTGCAACAGATTTACGCCGGTGCGTACGATGTTCGCGGCCACCGCGAGCGCCACCAGCGGATCCAGCACCGGCCACTCGGTGAAGGCGGCCGCGCCAACCCCCGCGATGACGCCCACCGACGTCCACACATCCGTCATCAAGTGGTGCGCGTCCGCCTCGAGGGCGATGGAGCCGTGCCGGCGGCCTGCCCGCGAGAGGACCCGCGCCACGGCGTAGTTGATGGCCGAAGCGACCGCCGAAATGGCGAGGCCCACACCCGCCTGCTCCAGCGGACGCGGGTGGAGGATCCGTTGGAGGGACACGTATCCGATGCTGAGCGCCGCCACCAGGATCAGGGCCCCTTCGAAGCCGCTGGAGAAGTACTCCGCCTTGTTGTGGCCGTAGGCGTGATCTTCGTCGGCGGGTTTGGCGGCGACGAACAGGGCGATGAGGGCGATGACGGCGGCGAGGAGATTGACCAGGCTTTCGAGGGCGTCAGACAGGAGGCCGACGGAGCCGGTGATGGCATACGCGCCCCCCTTCAAGCCGATCGTCGCCACGGCGGCGGCGATCGAGATCACCGCATAGCGTCTGAGCGCGGGTTGGGGCAGGACGGTTCGACCTCGCCGGGGGCCCCTACTATCTAACCCGGGGCGTGGCGTTGAGGGAGAGGCGTGGGCGAGGATGGGGAGCGATCGAGTCGGGACTTCGGTCCCGCGCGCCCCTATATTGGCGGCAGCGTGCTTCGAGATCCCCATCGCGATCAGCCGGTGCTGCTGGGTGGCGCGCCCCTCGCGGAAGCGGCGGGCGTCCTGGTGCTGGTGCACGGGCGGGGCGGCTCAGCCCAGGACATGCTGGCGCTGGCGCGCGAGCTGGACCGGCCGCAGTTCGCGTGTTACGTGCCGGAAGCCGCGGGGCGCACCTGGTATCCGTACAGCTTGCTGGAGAAGCTGGCGAAGAACCAGTCGCACCTGAACTCGGCGCTGCGGTTGCTCAAGACGGTTCTGGGGAAGATCGAGGCCGCCAAAGTGCCCTTCGAGCGCGTGGCTCTGTTCGGGTTCTCGCAGGGCGCGTGTCTGGTTCTGGAGTTCGCGGCGCGGAACCCGCGGCGCTATGGCGCCCTGATGGGCCTCTCCGGGGCGCTGATTGGCCCCGAAGGAACGCCGCGGGACTACCTCGGCGGGTTTGACGGTACGCCGGTGTTCCTGGGATGCGGCGACGTGGACCCGCACGTGCCCAAGCGGCGGGTGGACGAGACGGCGGCGGTGCTGGAGCGCATGGGCGCGAGCGTCACGAAACGCATCTACCCGGGCCTGGGACACGCCATCCATCCAGAGGAGATCGAGATCCTGCGGGGGATGCTGGACTGGTGACGATCCTCCTGTTCGTGGCCGCGCTGCAAGCACCGTCGCAGCAGCCGGTGCTCACCGAACAAGCGTCCGGCGTTCAGGCGACGCTCCAGGCGGTGAGCCCGGTAAACGACTCAGTGGTGTGGGTGAGCGGGCACGCCGGCGTGATCCTCCGAACGCTCGACGGCGGCCGCACCTGGACCCAGCTCGCCGCTCCCGGCGGGGACTCGCTGCAGTTTCGCGACGTGCACGCCGTGAGCCGGGACACCGCGTACGTCTTGAGTGCCGGCCCGGGCGAGCGCTCGCGGATCTATAAGACCAGCGACGGCGGCGCGAGCTGGCAGCTTCAGTTTTTCAATCGTGACTCCAGCGCGTTCTACGACTGCTTTGACTTCTGGGAGTCGCGGCACGGGATCGCGGTCAGCGACGCCGTGGCCGGCCGGCTGGTACTGATCACCACGACGGACGGCGGAGCCACCTGGATGCCGGCCCCTCCTCAAGCGATCCCGGCGGCAGATTCGGGCGAGGGAGCGTTTGCCGCCAGCGGGACGTGCCTCATCACGAGGCGTCCCAGGTACACCTGGATCGGCGCCGGTGCGCGTGGAGTGGGGAAGCTCTACCGCTCCGCGGACGCCGGAGCGACGTGGACGGTGGTCACGCTGCCGCTCGCGCGCGGGTCGCCGTCCTCCGGCGTCATGAGTCTCGCCTTCCGGGACTCGCTCACGGGTGCCGCGCTGGGAGGAGACTTGAGCGCGGCGGACGCTTTCCGGGACAACGTGGCCCGAACCAGCGACGGCGGTCGCACCTGGACCTTAGGCGGGCGGCCGCCGTTTCCCGGCGCCGTGTACGGCTCGGCGTATGCCCCGGACGGCGGTCTCCCGGTGCTGGTTGCCGTGGGCCCCAAGGGGGCCGCCCTCTCGCACGACGACGGCGGGACCTGGACGGCGCTGTCCTCACACGGTTACTGGGCCGTGGCGTTCGCGGGTCCGGGGCGTGGGTGGATGGTGGGACCGGGAGGAAGGATCACCCGCCTCGAATTGCCTGTTCGATAACCTCTGGATGCCTCTACCATGACCCGGACCAATCCGTTCATCCCGCTGCCGTTCATTCGTTTCCCCGTCGCGCAATCGCTGCAACGTGCTCAGGCCTTCTACGAGGAGATGAACCGCCGGCGTACTACCCGGCACTTCTCCACCGAGCCCGTGCCGCGCGAGTTGATCGAGTATGCCATCCGGACCGCGGGCACGGCGCCCAGCGGCGCGCACCAGCAGCCCTGGACCTTCGTCGTGGTGGGGGATCCCGAGCTGAAGCGGCGGATGCGGGAAGCCGCGGAGGCGGAGGAGCATCTCAACTACCACGGCCGTATGCCGCCCGATTGGCTGGAGGCGCTGGCGCCGCTGGGGACGGACGAGCACAAGCCGCATCTCACGGATGCGCCGTGGATCGTCGTGCTCTTTCGGCAGGCCCATGGGCTGGCGCCGGACGGAACCAGGCGTTCCTTCTATTACACCCAGGAGTCCTGCGGCATTGCGGCGGGGCTGTTCATCGCCGCGGTGCACCACATGGGCCTGGTGACGCTCACGCACACGCCGAGTCCCATGGGGTTCTTGAGCGAGCTGCTGGGCCGGCCCGAGAACGAGCGGGCGTTTCTGGTGATGCCCGTGGGCTATCCGGCCGCCGATGCCAACGTGCCGGACATCAGGCGCAAACCTCTGGATGCCATTGCGTTGTGGAAGTGAGGACGCTACTCAGAAGCTGGCTTTGACCCCACCTTGCGCGGCCCGCCCTGCCTCCGGCAGGCCGAGCTGCGGTACCACCAGCTCGTCGGTGGCATTGTCCACCCGCAGGTACAGCTCCAGTGAGCGCTCCCTGGACAGACCGAATCGATACGCCGCTCGGAGGTTGAGCACCAACGACGTGGGCAGCGGGACGAACTGGTTATTGTCGTCCAGCGAGTAGGCCCGGCCGGTGTAGGCGGCTTCGACCAACCCCGAGGGCCCCAACGCGGGCGCGTAGCTCGCGGCCAGCCGGCCCAGCGTGGCGGGCTTCTCCGAGAGGTAGATGGGGTCCGTAGGCGCATCCTGGAGTCGCCGCACGTGACTCAATGTGAGATGCCCTGCCACGGTGACGTCGGGGGAGGGAAGGAGCGTCGTGGTCATCTCCAGCCCCAGCACGCGGCTCCCGCGCAGGTTGATGCGCTGGCGACGGGGGCGGGTCTCGCCTGCAACCAACACGGACCGTTGGTCGATCGTGTTCGAGGTGAACGCGCCGAACGGGACGACCTCTGCCTGGAACGACGGCCGTCTGAGCCCCAGGGCGGCCTCGGTGAGCACGGAGGATTCCGGCCTGAGGTCGGGGTTGAGCAAGAACCGGTTGAGCGATTCCCCGAACAGCTCCCGCATAGTGGGGAAGCGACTCTTGCGCCCGGCGCCCACGCGGAGCTGCCAGCCACCGTCAATCCGGTAGCCTGCTCCCAGCGTCACGCTGTAGTCGGTGAACGGGTCAAGCGAAGGCTTGTCGCCGGTCTTGGGAGCGAACATCGCATCGAAGCTCGCGCCCAGGGTGAGGTCGAGTCGCTCCACGGGGTCAATCTCGTACTCCGCCCCTGTACTGAGGACCACCTGCTGATACGTAAGCTGAGGGAACTGTTGTCCCGCCACCGGTTGGCCGCTCGGCTCGAGATCGAGGTCTCGTTGCTTGTGCGTAGAGGTCAACGCGTTCAGCGCCAGCTTGACCGCGCTCCTGCCGATGCCGCGCTGGGCCACCAGCCGGCCACCGAGGGTCAGGTCACGGTCCTCCTCGCGGCTCTCCAGGCTGTCGTAGCTCACGGACGTGTACGAATCGATGGTCTGCTGGAAGCGGTTCACCCAGGCGGCGCCCTTCCAGATGGTGCTCGCGCCCACCATCCCGCGGGCACTCACGATACCCATGGTGTTGCGCCAGTCGGGATAGCGCCAGAAGCGGATGTTGGAGACGGCAGGATCTTTGTGCCCTTCGGGGGCCACGCCCTTTTCCGCATCCAGATGAAACAGCGACAGGCCGATCTCGGTGCCGCTCGCGAACTGGCGCACCAAGCGGCCGGAGGCGTTGGTGATGCGTGCGTCGGTATTGGTGCGCCAGTCGGGATCGGGTTGGGCAAACGGGAGAATGGCGCTGGACGGGAGCGGCAGGCGATCGCGGGTGGAGTGCCCCACCGCGGCGGCGTACAGCCACGGTCCTGAGCTTCCCCGGGCGGCGAGCGATCCCTGGAGCTGGCTCCCCACGCCGCCGGTTAACCCGACCTCGACGCGCCCCCGGGTGTCCCAGGACGGGGACGTCAGGTTGACCGCGCCGCCCAGCACGTTGGCGCCATACTCCACGGGCGGCACCCCCTGTACCACGGAGACGCCCGCGATCATGGAGGCGGGGATGAGGCTCAGGTCCACCCGATTGTCCCACGGCACGTTGAGCAGCGCGCCGTCCAGGAACGCGGCCACCTGACGCTCGCCGGCGTTGCGCAAGTAGAGCAGCGTCTCGCCGCGTGAATTGGTCTGGATGCGGGCGGCCGGCACCAGGCGGGCGATGTCCGCCACGGCCACCGCGTCAATCTGCTTCAGTGCCTTGGGCTCGATCTCCACCATGGTGTAGGGGAGCGGCGCCGGCACCGCATGCACTCCGTGCACCACGATCTCGCTCAGCTGGTGGACACGGAGGGAGTCGCGCTTGCCGGCCGTGGTGTCCGTTTGGCTCACGGCCACGGCGGGGACCGCAACGAACGGGGCGACGAGCAGGACTCCCAGTCTCGACACAGAATGCTCCACCCGGGGAACGCAAGACGCGTGAGGGATGTTGAGCGCTGGCGCATGATAATTGGGCCGGCCGGGTGCCGGGTAGGGGCCGCGGTGGAGGGTTCGTGCGCTTACGGTGCGCTTCCCATGCCGGCCTGCGCCTTCACATACTCCGCCGCCTGCCGGTGCGTCGCCCACCAGACGCTGCCGCGTCCGCGGATGTGCTGAATCACCTGCTCCAGCGCCACGATGCGCGACCGATGCCCGATGACGTGCGGGTGCATGGTGAGCAAGAACATGGTGCCTTCGTCGTAGGCTTTGTCGAACTCGTCCATCCAGACTTGCGCCACGTCCCGGGGCGAGCTGTAGCTGTTGCCCTGCGGGTTGAACAGCGGGGCGTCGTCCAGAATCCATTCCACCGGCAGCTCCACGATCCCCGTCGGCTCGCCGTTGGCCATCAGCTCGTAGGGACGATCGTCAGCCATCATGGAGCTCTCGTACAGGAAGCCCAGCTCCCGAATGATGGAGAGTGTATTGGGACTGAAGTTCCACGAGGGCGCGCGATACCCCACCGGGCGCTCGCCCGTGAGCCGCGTCAAGGTGTCGATCGCCTGCTGCAGCAGCCGGCGCTCCACGTCGCGCGGCAGGCTCACGTTCATCTCGTGGATCCAGCCGTGCACCCCGAACTCGTGCCGCCGCGACCGTTGAATCCGGTCCGCCATGTCGGGCGTGATCATGAGGCTCACGGCCGGAATGAAGAACGTGGCGGGGATCTGGTATCGGTCCAGCAGGCCCAGGACCCGATCCAGCCCGACGCGCCCGCCATACTGGCCCTGGGAGAGCGCCCCGATCGTGGGCTCGCCGAACCGGAGCGAGACGGTCTCGTTGTCCGCGTCGAACGACAGCAGCACGGCCACGCGGGCGTTGTTCGGCCAGCGCTGCGGCTGCAGGCTCCTGCCGGCCCGGACCGCGTTGGTGACGCGGAACACGGAGTCCGTGGTCCACTGCCAGCCGGGCTTCACGGTTGCGGTTCGGGGCGGCTCGGGGGCACAGGCGGCGACGAGCAGCACGAAGAAAACGGCCAGCGGTCGCTTCATGGCGTTGACGCCTCAGGGTGGGGGTTGGAGTCGGGAGGAAAGATGCCTATCGATCGGGGAACGCGCGAGCCGGGGTCCGATCGCGTTGTTGCGGGTGGAGAGCACTTACATCACCTTCCGGCTTCGAGACACCACCTGGCAAAAGGTGACATCTATGACACGATCTCTGCTCATCGTCACGCTGTGGCTTTGCGCGGCCAGTCAGGCCGAAGCCCAGCAGCACCAGCATGGCCAGTCGCCCTACGCGGGGCTCGAGGGCCGTGAGATCAAGGCCTTGTCCGAGGAGCAACTGCAACAGCTCCGAAACGGTGAGGGAATGACCCTGGCACTCCCCGCCGAGTTGAATCAGTACCCGGGGCCGCGGCATGTGCTGGAGCTGGCGCAGGAGCTGGCCCTCTCCCTGAAGCAGCAGGACCAGGTGCGCGGGATCGAACAAGCGATGCGGGCCAAGGCAATCGCCCTGGGTACCGCGATCATCGAGAAGGAGCGGCACCTGGATCAGGCCTTCGCGAAGCGCCTCATCACCGACGACGCGTTACGCGAGCTGACCCGGGAGATCGCGCGGCTTCAGGCCGACCTGCGATACACCCACCTGTCGGCGCACCTGGACGTGAGGCACGTCTTGACCGAGCAGCAGATCCTCAAGTACGACGAGCTCAGGGGCTATCGCAAAGCGTCACCGTCTCGTTGAGCCTCAACAGCCTCGCCAGGTAGGCGCGCGCGTCGCCGCCGGCATCGGCGTACGCGTCGCGGATCGCCCGGGTGTCGAGCCGCGCGGAGCAGCCGTTCATCCAGATACTGATCTCGGGTTGCGGTCTCGCGGCACCGATCTCCTGCGGCTCCCAACCCAGACCTCGGGCCTCCGCGCGGAATGCTGCGACTGCCTGCTCGGGTACGGTGAACAGCAGCTCGAATTCCCCGTGGGGTCCCGCCAGCATGAACCACGGAGGCAGGCCTGCCGCCCGCGCTGCGGCGAAGGCGGCGGGATGGAGTATCTCCTCTACCGCATGCAGCGCGAAGCCCACGCCGTTCAACCGTGACAGCTCATCCAGCGTGGCGAGGACCCCGTCGCTGGTGTCCATGCAGCAGGTCGCGTAGCGGCGGACGACTTGTCCTTCCACCAGCCGAGACGCTGGTTGAAATGCCGGCGGTGCCGTATCCGGTTGTATCAATCGGGCGAAGGCGAACGCGCCGCCCAGCCCCAGAGGGCCGGAAGCAAACAACCGGTCAGCCGCGGTCGCGCCGCGCCGAGTCAGCGGCCGACCGTTTTCAATGAGACCCACCGCGCAGGCGCCCATGTGCAGCCGTGTGCCGAAGTTGGTGTCCCCGCCAAGTACCGGGAGGCCACAGGCGGAGCACGCATCGCGAACCCCGCGCTGCAGCGCTTCCAGCTCCCGGTCCGCCATGCTGGACGGGAGCGTCTGGCTCAGCAAGATGCCGATCGGCGCGGCGCCCACGGCGGCAAGGTCGCTCGCGTTGACCAGCACCGTCATCCAGCCAATGAAGTATGGGTCGGTGTAGAGACCCGACTCGATCTCCTCGGAGATCGCGTCGGTGGTGAGTGCCAGCACGGACGTGGTCCCCGGCAACCGGATCAACTCGGCGTCGCTCTCGTGGCGCTGGTTGTATTGAAGGGACGAGCGGCCGAACCCGCCCGCCAACCGCTCCAGCAGCGCGACTTCCCTCGGGAGCGTTGTCGCCGCGTTCACGGACAGACCCTGAGATAGTGTGGCAGGAGGGCGAAGCAGGCGCGTCGTGCCAAAACAACCTCCCCGTCCACCTCGATGGCGAATGGATCCGGCGCTTCGACTGCGAGGCGCGAGGCGCGCCACGAACGACTCCCGGCTCGCCCCATGAAGCGCCCGCGGGAAAGACCCAGGAGCGCTGAGAGCAAGCGCGGGAGCGTTTGCCCCTCCAGCAGGTGGACGTGGAACCGGCCGCTGGCCGGCTCGCGAGGCGAGTCATAGCGCAGCGAGCCGGCGAAGTGGGGGTTCTTGACCACACCGAGGTTGGACACGCTCAGCGTCACCTGCGGTTGCTCGTCGCTTCGGAGCGTCATCAGCCGCGGTCGGTGAGCCGCCAGTGCGCGCAAGGCCGCGTAGCTAATGGCGGGACCGGTGGCCACCCGTTTGAGCCACGTGAGCACCAACTCCGACGTGTTGAACCGGTGGTTGCCGTCGGCGGTGACCCCGATGCTCGCATTGTTGACCCAGTGCCGGCGGTGTGCGACGCCGTGCGTGTCGGTGTAGAGGAGAACGCCGATGTCGTGCGCCGTGGCGGCGCCGAAGTCGAGCCTGCACGGAGTGACGCCATTGGCCGACCCGTTCCGGAATGGCTTGTGGAAGTCGTTGCTGGAGCCCAGTCCCACCGCCCCCACGGTGATCTGGGACAGGAGGTCAGGGGTCACGAGGCTTGCCAAGGTGTCGATCAGGAGGTTGACGGTTCCATCTCCGCCGGCGGCAATGAACCGGCGCTCGCCCTGTCGGAGCGACTCGGCGATGCGGGCCTGGGTGCTGCGGATGCCAGCGGCACCATGCACGTCGAGCCGCCCGAGCCCACTCTCCAACTGAGCCGCCACTCGGCGCCACTGGGCCAACGCTCGGCCTCCCCCAGCGGTGGGGTTGAGCAGCACGAACATGTCAGACCTGCTCCTTCTCGGGCCGCCGTGCTAGGCTGAGCGCGAAGGCCGCGTAGAAGGCCAACAGGCCTGGCGCCCATGTGGGCCGGTAGAACAAGGAGAGGCCGGCGAGCCACAACACGTACGCGTGCACCACCGGCACGATGGCGAAATGGGCATCGGTCTCGTGGCGTACTCGGTGGAGCCGGACCTGCGCGACCGTCGCCGCGACCGTGCCCGCGCTCACCAATGCCACGGCGGGCAGAACCGGCCACTCCAGCCCGGCGAGACGTGGCAAACCAGCCACCAGGACGCCGGCCAGCGCGAGAATCGCGAACCCGTCGCTTACGATCGCCGATGGCTTGAGGCCGAAGGTGACGACAAGCGTGCGGTATCCCGTCGCTCTATCGGCGGAGACGTCCTTGTAGTACCCGGTAAGGACGAAGTTGGCGTACCCAAAGAAGGCGACGATCAATCCACCGGTGAGCCCGGGGGGCCACAGGGACGGCATTCGCCGTGCTCCCGGCGCCGCGCCCGCTCCCACCGCGGCCAGGTAGCCCATGATCACCAGCAAGGCCACGATCCAGGCGTTGTAGAACGGCCCGCCCCACCAGCGCCGCTTGAAGTGCGTATACGTAGCCAAGCCCAAGACCGAGAGCGCGGCGGGCAGGGCGTTGAGCAGGTGGAGTTGCATCAGGATGACCCCGCAGAGCAGGAGGCCGGCGAGACTCACCACCAACACCTGCCGCCGGCTGAGACGGCCCTGTACCAGTGGCCGGTACGGCGCGGAGAGCGAATCGGTGTCCAGCTGGAAGCAGTCCGTCAGTGCTTGTCCAAAGCCATATGAAAGGAAGAAGGCGGAGCCCACCATGAGCGCCGAGCCGGCGCTGATGGCCGGCCCCAGCGCGAGCCCCAGGATCCCGGTAATGCCGGAAAGGAACAGCAGGTACGGCCGCATCGTGATGACGTAGGACCGCAGGAAGTCCCTGGAGAAGATGGCAGTCACGCCGCCCTCGTCGCCGCGCGCGCCCGCAAGGCGCCCCTGAAGGCCGCGCGTCGTTGGCGACCGAAGCGCTCCAACCACGGATAGAGCCGCGTAAGGAGAGCTGGAGACCAGGCGAGCAGCTTGGCCGGCAAGCCCCGGCTCCCCGGCACCGAGACCTCGAGGCGTGGCCGTCGAATGGTGTCGACGATGGCCGCGGCGACGGCCGCAGCGTCGAGCGGCGCACTCAAGAAGGAGAGCGGCGAGCCGTGTTGCGTCGCCTCGATGGCCAGCTGGGCGGTGTCGGTCGAGTCGGGGCAGATCACCGACACCGAGACGCCGGTGCCCTTGAGTTCGAGGGCCAGGGCCAAGCAGAAGCCCCGCACCGCGAACTTGGTGGCGGAGTAGGTGGCCTCCCCCGCCAGCGGCACGATGCCTCCCAACGACCCCACGTGGATGAGGTGGCCTCGGCCCCGCTCGCGGAAATAGGGCAGGAAGGTCCTGGTCACCAGGACCGTGCCCAGGAAGTTCACGTCGATTTGGCGGTGAACCGCTTCGATGGGCAGTCGGTCTACCGGACCGGGCACGATCACGCCGGCGCAGTTGACCACGGCGTCGATCGAGCCGAATGTCCCCATCGCCCCGTCGCGCAGCGCTTCTAAGGTGTCGGCGCGGGTCACGTCCACGCGCATGCCCAGCACCCGCTCCGAACCCGGGAGTGTAAGCTCGGCCACGTCCGCCAGCGCTACCTGTGCGCCGGCACGAACCAGGGCGCGGGCAGTTGCGGCCCCGATGCCGCTGGCGGCACCGATCACCACCACGGATCGACCGGTCAACCAAGCGGGCTTCAGGTCGCGCTCCACAACCGCCAGCCCAGGCGGAGCGCAGCCGCCCCGCCGCCAATGCAGCAGGCGTTGACCAGCAGCTCGACCGCCCCGGCCGTGGTGAGCGGCCAGTACATGCCGATTCGGGCGTAGAACGTGAGGTCCAGGAACCCGAGGTAGAGGCAGGTGGCGCTGGCAGCCACGAGGAAGAACGGACCCGTGCGCCGCCCGGCGTATAAGGCGCGGCTCGCCGCAAACAACAGAATGCCGAGCAGCGCATCGGCCACCGGGAAAGCGGATTCAAAGGCGCTGGCCAGCGAATCGTCCTGACCCACCGGGACGGCGTTGGTGAAGTACATGGCCCAGTACATCGCCACCAGCAGGCCGCCCACCAGCGTCGCCACGCTCAGGCGCCGTTCCAGCCTACGCTGTCGCTCCTGCGTCATGTCCGGTTGGTCCTTCAAGACTCGGAGCATGATGCGGAAGGACCGTCAAGGGGCCGTCAAGGCGGCGTCACCTCCCCGCGCTCGACCCGGGCTCCAGCCGGAGTCTTTCCTCCGTCACCTTCTCCACCCGTTCCCGCGAGTAGAACACCGGGAAGTAGCGGTCGTTGGCCCACATCGCGAAGAGGTCGCGGTAATGCGGGCTGTCCGGATCGCCGCTTTGGCCCGGCGTGTTGGTGCCCACCGTCCGGTCCCAGTCGCCAGTGTCCACGATGATCCGGAACGATGCGCCGCTGGTCTCGTTGTCGCTGTTGCCGGTGGCATTGGGCGTGGAGCCGTAGCCGCCGCGGGGCAGCGGGCCGACCTCGAGTCTCCTGCGGGTCTCTAGGTTCACCACTGGCCCAAGGGGATGGCGGATCAGCGCGTGATGATAGCGCGGCTGCCCGTACTGCCACTGCTCCATGTTGCTTCCCAGCTTGGCCGTGAGCCGCTGCACCGCCGTGCTCAGCGCACCGAGCAGCATCGAGTCACGGGCCGCCGTGGGGTTGGCCCCGAATTCCCCCGGGGGCGACACCAGCCAGGCCAGGACCCTGGTCAACGGTACGCCGCCAATCAGCTCCCGGCCTTCCGGCGGGACCACTCGTTGCGCCACCGCCTGGAGCAGCGCGTTCTCCCACGCGACGTAGATCCCGGCCTCCACCGACCGCTTGTCCAGCACGTGGTCCCACGCAAGCAGCCTCCGGCGCGCCTGCTCCACGCGAGCATCCATGGCGGCGAGATCATCGAGCAACGGCACCAGTTGCCGAGCGGGGATTGCCAGCTCGTCGGTCTGGAGCCGCATCATGTCCATCACGGACATCCGCCGCCCGCTCCCCAGCACCTCGCTGACCCGCGCCCACCGGTAGGGATCGGCCCACTCGAACCCGATCGCGTCCATGTAGCCGTAGTCCCGTGGGATCAGGTCGTTGTTCGCGGTGGCGAAGTATCCCTCCGGCGGATTCACCACGTGCGGCTTGGCCTTGATGGGGAGAAACCCGTCCCACTCGTACCGGCCGTCGCCCGGCACCGGGATCAGGCCGCTCCAGTTCCGGCGAATCGGCGCGATGCCCACCGCCTGCCAGCCGATGGTGCCGTCGCGTCCTGCCCACACCATGTTTTCGCCGGGGATGTTCGAGTAGTTGCAGGCCTCGCGGAATTCCTCCCAGCTCTTGGCCTGGTCCATCCGCAGGCTCGCGAGGTAGGGTGCCCCGCCGATCTCCATCCACGCCGCGCGCACCGCGTAGGCCTTGCGATGCTCCCGGTCCTCGAAGACGACTGGGCCGTGCCGCGTGTACTTGAGTTCAACCGTGCGCTCCCCCTCACCCCTCACGCTTATCTGTTCCCGCAACACCGTCATAGGTTCCCACTGACCGTAGTACCGGTACTGATTCGGGTCTTGGGGGTTAGTGTCGTACACGTACAAGTCTTCACCGTCCGTCGAGAACACGGTGAGCCCCCAGGCGCCGTACCCGTTGTGACCGATGGCCACGCCGGGCAACGCGGGCTCGCCGCCGCCGATCACGTTCCAACCCGGCCCCACCAGGTGCACCCAGTACCGCAGCGAGGGCGCCGATTGTGCCCGATGCGGGTCGTTGGCCATCATGGGGTAGCGGCTTTCGCTCCGCTCGCCGCTCACCACCCAGTTGTTGCTGCCGATGTCAGCGGCAGGAGCGGGAGAAGCGGCAGACGCGGCAGGAGCAGCAGCACTAACGTCCTCTGCGGCTTCTGCTGCCCCTGCCGCTCTGTATGGCGCCGCAACGTCCTCCGGCTGAAACCGCAGCTCGGTGCGAAACGCGTTGTACCGCTCCAGGATATTGGCCGACAGGAGCTTGGGGTCGATCGCCTGGTCGAAGGTGAGATCCGGATCACCGGGCCCGAATCCCACCAGCCACTTCACCTGCTCCGGTCCCAGGACCGCCACCGCTCGAGCGGTGCTCAGCTCCTCTCCGATGTTGCCCAGCAGGCCTTGGTGCCTCGAGATCACGACCTCGGCCGTCCAGTGTTGCGGGCGGATCCCGAGCAACCGGAATTCCAGCGGGAGGCGCTCGGGCGCGCGGTTGGCTTGGTCTACGTAGGCGTTGACCCCCGCAACGAAGGCATTCACGATCGCGGCGCCTTTGGGGTGGTAGTGTGTCAGCTCCTGGACCAGGTCCTTCCGGAACTTGAACAGCCGGGTGCCGATGTCGCGTTGGAGCTCTCGGGGCCCCAGCATCTCGGCCACCGTGCCGGTCGCCTGGCGGCGCCACAGCTCGAGCTGGAACAGCCGGTCCCGCGCCGCGTTGTAGCCCTGCGCGAAGAACAGGTCGTGCTCGGACTCGGCGTAGATGTGTGAGATGCCCCAACGGTCCTTGAGGATCTCGACGGGGCGTTCCAGGCCGGGGAGCTGGATCCGGTCCTGCGCGCGCAATACGGACAACGGAGAACGGAGAACTGACAACGCCGTCGACAATGCCAGTACGTGGTACGCGAGTCGCATATAGGGCCTCCGGAGTGCCGAGAACTTGGCCTGAGCGGGCAGCTCTCGCAACCTGAAGAATCCTCACGAGCCGCCTCATTCGATCTTTAGAGACGAGCGGAGACATTACGCTCAGCCTGGACACCTGGCGGAGGATCGAATGACGGCAGTCGAGCCAAAGGCAACTGAGGTAGAGAAGGGGCACGCATTTGCCCTCACCCTCGCCTTCAAAGGCGGGTATGAATTCGCGGTGGACTTTGAGCAGCCAGGAGTCCCCCACCTCATCGTGGACGAACATCCCCCCCTTGGAGCGGGCCGAGGCCCTAACCCGACACGGATGCTGGCGACGGCGGTGGCACACTGTCTGGCCTCCTCCTTCCTGTTCTGCGTGCGGAAAGCGCGCATCGACGTGAAGGCCCTGTCTGTCCGCGTGGAGGGCACCACGGTGCGGAACCAGCGGGGCCGATTGCGCATCGGCGAGCTCAAGGTGCGGTTGGCGCCGGAGGTTCGCGCCGAGGACCGGGAGCGCATCGGGCGCTGCCTCGAGGTCTTCGAGGAGTTCTGCATCGTGACGCAGAGCGTGCGCCAGGGGCTCAACGTCCAGGTCGAGGTCGCACCACAGCCTTGAGGTAGCCGCCGCCGCCGGGTAAGGTTGCCTCATGCGGCGGGTGCGGCACTCGGGTTTATGGCTTGGGTTCAGCGTGGCTGGCGCCATCACCGCCGCCTCTACCGCCCCCACGTTTTCCAAAGACATCGCTCCCATCCTCTACCGCCAGTGCGTCGTCTGCCACCGGCCCGACGGCCCGGCGCCCTTCAGTCTCCTCACCTACCAGGACGCCCGCGATCGCGCCGCCTTGATCGCCGCGGCGGTCGAAGCCCGGCGCATGCCGCCGTGGCTGCCCGAGCCCGGCGCGGTGCGCTTCGCCAGCGAACGGCGACTGACCGACTCGCAGATCGCGCTGATTCGGCAATGGGTGGAGGCCGGAGCGCCCGAGGGGAACAACGCCGATCTCCCGCCGGCCCCGGAGTTCCCAGAGGGTTGGCAATTGGGCCAGCCCGATCTCGTGGTCGCGCTGCCCGAGTACCACGTCCCGCGGCACGGCTCGGACGTGTACCGCAACCTGGTCGCGTCCTTGCCCATCGGTGAAACGCGATACGTCACGGCCGTCGAGTTGCGGCCCGGCAACGGGCGCGTGGTGCACCACGCGCGATTGATGGTGGACACCACGGCCTCCTCGCGCGAGATGGACGCCCAGGACGCCGAGCCGGGATTCGACGGCATGGACGTGATGAGCCACGCGATGACGCCGGGCGGCTTCTTTCTGGGCTGGACCCCGGGCAAGGTGCCCACGCACGGAGCTGAAGACATGGCCTGGCCGGTAGAGCCCGAGACCGACCTCGTGCTGCAACTGCACGTGCGGCCCAATGGCCAGCCCGAGGTGGTGCGTCCCGTGGTGGGTTTCCACTTTGCGCCGCAGCCACCGGCGCGCCGTCCCACGCTGGTGCTGTTCAATTGGAAGGGGATCGACATCCCGCCCGGGACGAAGGACTACATCGTCACCGACTCGTACACGTTGCCTGTGGACGTCCAGGCGCTGGGCGTCTATCCGCACGCGCACTACCTCGCGACCGTGATGGAGGCCGTGGCGCGCTTGCCGGACGGCTCGGAGCGCCGGCTGCTCCGCATCAAGGATTGGGACTTCAATTGGCAGGACGAGTACCGCTACGAGGAACCGATCCTCCTTTCCAAGGGCTCGACCATCACCATGCGCTACGTGTACGACAACTCGGCCGGCAACCCGCAGAATCCCAACCGGCCGCCCAAGCGCGTGACCTACGGCCCCAACTCGACGGACGAGATGGGAGACCTGATTCTCCAGGTCTTGCCGCAGACCGCGGAGGACCGGGCGCTCTTGGAGCGGGACCTGGCCTGGAAGTATGCGGCTCAGGATGCCGGCTGGTTCGCCGACCGCGAGCTGGCGGTGGGGAACCTCTTGGCCATCCGCGGAGAGCAGGCGCAGGCGATCGGCCACTTCCGCGCGGCGCTGGACAACCGGGCCGATGCGCGGGCCCACGCGGCGCTGGCCGGTGCCTTGGCCGCGCGGGGCGAGTTCCCCCAGGCCTTGCTTCATGCGCAGGCGGCGCTTCAGGTCCAGCCCGAGGACGCGGCGGGCCTCGCGGCGATGGCACGCGTGCTCGCCCAACATCCCGACCCGGCAATCCGTAATCCCGGGGAAGCGCGCACGCTGGCCGGGCGGGCCGAGCGTGCCGTCGGCGGCGAGGACGCGGTGGGCCTAGAGGCCGTGGCCGCCGCGTACGCCGCCGGCAGGTCCCGCGATCGCGCGGCACGTATGATCGAGCGAGCCATCGCCGCGGCGATACGAGCGGGCGATGACAGCCTTACCGCGGCGCTTAAGGACCGGCTCGAGCAGTATCGGCGTCCGTGAGGAGTTCTCGACGCCAGTTCCCACCCAACAGGATGAACTGATGCCCAACATCGCCTACTGGCACCCGCAGGTCGTGCATTTCGTCGTGGCGTTGCTCTTCGTGGGGGTGGCGTTGCGTCTCCTGTCGCTGACTGGTCGGTGGAGCTTCACCGGTCCTGCCGCGGCAACGCTCATCTTCTTGGGCACGGCCGCGGCGGTGGTAGCCGTCAAGTCCGGGACCGATGCCCACGGCCCGGTGGAGCGGATTCCCGGGGCGCGAGATGCCGTAGTCGAGCACGAGGAGCTGGGCGAACGGACGCGAAACCTCTTCCTGGTGGTTGCGGCGCTGGAGATCGCGGGGTTGGTGCTGAGCAAGCGCCCGTGGCGCCGCTGGGTCCTGGCCGCCTCCGGGGTGATCGGCGTGGGTGGGCTGTTGGTCTTGTACGAAGCGTCGGAGCACGGTGGCGAGTTGGTGTACAAGTACGCCGGCAACGTCGGCCTCCGGTACGGTGATTCCACTGACGTCCAGAAGCTGCTGCTGGCCGGTTTGTATCAACAGGCGATGCAGGACCGGGCGGCGCAGCGACTGGAGGCCGCGGCCCAAACCCTGGAGCAACTGGCGCTCCGGTTCCCGGCGGATCCCGCCATTCAGCTGCTCCGCGCCGAGTCGAAGGTGCTCGACTTGAAGGACGGCAGGGCGGCGCTCGCGGCGCTGGCGGGAATCACCGTTCCTCCCGACAACCCGCAGCTGCGAACCAGATACGGGATGATCCAGGCAGACGCGTTCGTGGCGGCCGGGCTCCCGGACTCGGCCCGCGCGACGCTGGAAGCCCTGAGTCAGGCGTTTCCCACCAACCAGCGGATCAAGCAGAGGCTGGAACAGCTGAAGCAGTAAGGGGATCCCGTCATTAGGCTAAATTCTTAGCACTGTGGCCGGCCTGACACGCTCACGGCGGCCACCGCGTCTCATCCTCAATGACGGGGTCATGCCATGGCCGACCAGCCCCAAGGCCTCAGCCGGCGTGAGCGGCAGATCATGGACGTCATCTACCGGCTCGGCCAAGCGACGGCCCAGGACGTAGTGGACCACTGGTGAAGCCGCTCTCGCTGTTCGATTGGGTCACGGCTTCGGGGAACAATTGCTTCGCAATTAATCTCTCGCATTGGTTGCCGGCCAGTTGAACGCGCCACCATTGACACTCCGTCGGCGAGGCGGCATCGTGGGACGTCCGCCACCGATTTCGCCGAGGCTTCCATGGTTCGCCAGGTTTCCCTGCTCGCGGCGTGTGCGCTGCTGACGATCGGCAACGCGCGCGCTCAGACCTTCACCGGCACGTACACGCTTCCCAACCAGACCGGCGTCGTGACCCTGACGCTCAAGCAGGACGCGCAGGGGAAGGTCACCGGCACGCTCTCCGGCAATGGGAGCACGTTTCAGATCCAGGGAGAGGCCGACGGCGAGGACCTCATCGCCCTGGCCTCGAGCCCCGGTGGCGGGGGCGCGTATCTCGAAGGGCATCTCGAAGGAAACGGCATCCGCGTCATTCTCGCCGAGATGGGGCCCAACAACCAGCCGCGCTATGACCAGGTGCGCGAGCTGATGTTCACCCGGCAGGGGGCTGGCGCCCTCGCAGGCGCAGCGCCCACGGTGTCGCCCGGGACGGGGAATCCGCTGGCTGCGACCGCACCGTCGGGGAGCCCGTTGGCTCGTGCCGCCGCGCCGGACCCGTACACCGGCACGTTCGTTGGGAGCAACCTCGCAGTCACGTTTCGCCGGAGCGGGGAGGAGTACGGCGGGACCATCAATGTGCAGGGCGCCGACTATGCGCTCACAGCTCGCCCCATGGGCGACCGGCTCACCGGCACGTTCGTGAGCGGAGGCGCGACCTATCCGTTCGAGGCCCGCGTCCAGGGGACGATCCTGAGCCTGCTGAGCGATGGGCAGACGTTCACGCTCCAGCGGCAGGGAACCAGCCCGGGCCCGACACCGTCCGCCGCGGCGGCCGCACCCACCGGCCAGAGCCCACAGGACACCCGCATCGCCCAGCTCCTGCTCAGCAGCAAGTGGTGCCACTTCTCGTACAGCGGCGTGGCCGGCTCGAGCTCAGGGTCCTCCTACTCGGAGACCGTGTTCTTCAGTCCGGATGGCGGGATGGTGGTCCAGACCGGCGGCGAGTCCTACTACAGCGCGGATGTGCGATCCTCAACCGGAGACGTCATCGCCCGGGGATCCACGGCTGGCCAGCGAGGCGGCGGGCAGCAGTACCGTTGGCGGGTGCAGCAGGGAATGCTCATGATCTCGGCCGACGGCACGACCTGGCAGCCGCTGAGCCTCCAGATCACGCAAAACTCCAACGGCTATCCCATCGTCACGGCGGACGGGAAAGAGTATTCGCAGTGTAGCTGATCGCCTCGGAGTCCGAGCCATGCACCGCTCCAGCCCGCAACGTCCCCCTGAGAGGACAAGCGGCGTCTGGTCTGCTATTGCCAAATCGTTGTATGCCAAAGACTTAGCCTCTGGCACGTATTTCGCTCATGCTATGGGTTGGAATACCAGGAGCACCCGGAGGCGCATATGCTAACCGCGATTCTGCTTCCCCTGCTGGCCGTATCGGCGCCGCACCCCGTGCCCAGCGTGGGCCTGCCGCTGGCGGACCCGCCCGTGAAGGTGTGGCTCAATGACGACCGCTTCGTGCGGGGCGATCGGGCCCGCGTCTACGTCAAGACCGATCGCGACGGCTACGTGGTGGTGTTGCACGCCGAGCCTGACGGCCGGGTCCGGGTGCTGTTCCCGCTGGATCCCTCGGACGACAACTATGTGCGGGCCGGTGAGACCTACGAGGTCCGGGGTCGCGGCGACCGTGAGGCGTTCACCGCGTATGACTCCCGGGGGACCGGTGTGGTGTACGCGGTGTTCTCGCCCGACCCCTTCCGGTTTGACGGCTTGGTCCGGCAGGAGCATTGGGATTACCGGGTCGAGGCCTTCCGGGTTGGGGACGACTCCGAGGCCGATCTCACCGAGCTGGCGCGCCAGATGGCGGCCGGGGCGGCGTTCGAGTACGACCTGGTCCGCTACGACGTGTCGCAGCGGGTCGCGCGCGGCTACGGGTACTATCCCTACTATGACGCTGGCTGGTACGACCCGTGGTATCGCCCCTGGCGGTCGGGGTTCCACATCGGCTTCTCGATTGGTCGTCCGTGGTACTACTCGTCTTGGTACGACGATCCCTGGTACTACGACCCCTGGTATGACCCGTACTACTACCGTGCGGCGTACTATCGCCCCTACTACTACGGCTACTGGGACCCCTGGTACTACCGGCCGTACGGCTATCGCACCACGGTCATCTACACCTATCGCAACAACTACTACGGGTATCCCTACGGCTGGAACGGATACCGCACGGGGACCGCAACACCTCGGCGCTACGCGTTCAACTACGTGCAGCCAGGGCGACGCAGCTTGAGTCTCTATGATCCGAGCCGCAGCGTGATCAACGCCGGCCGGCGGTCGGTGCTCCCGCCCACGGACATCGTGGTCCCGAGGGTCGCCGTGCCGCGGGTGCGGGACGTGGATCCCATGAACCCCGCCCCCGGACGGCGCGCGGATCCCCAGGTCCGGGAGCCGGCGCGGGGCGTGAGCGATCAGCCTCGGCGGGTCGAGCCTGCGACCCCGGGTCGCCGCGTCACTCCCGAGGTGCAGGAGCCCAGGCGAGGCGTGACCGATCAGCCACGACGCGTGGAGCCCACCACGCCGGCCCGGGAGCCACGCGGTCTGGTGCCGGTACGCGAGGGAGATAACCGGGTCGCGTCGCCGCGCCGCGAGGTCCAGGACCGTACACTGGACCGGCCATCGCGGCCTGAAGTGCGGCAGCCGGAGTCCAGAGCCCGCCCGCAGCTGGAGCGGCGGTCGGCGCCGGAGCGGCGCGATCCGCCGGCTCAGGCGCGACCGTCCGAGCCCAGGGTACGCTCACCGCAGGCCAGTCCGCCGCGGAGCGGCAGCCCGCCACGCGTGAGCAGCCCACCGCCGCGTTCGGGCGGCTCGTCGGCGCCCCGGGCAGCGCCCCGCGCGCCGAGTGGCGGCGGGAGATCCACCCCGTCCGCGCCGAGCTCGCCACGACGGAGAGGGTAGCGGACGAGAAGTCATTGACGCTGGAGGCCCCGGAGGCAGAAGCTGTCCCGGGGCCTCTTGCTTGGGCGCACCTGTCCAATCAACTGGCGATGTGGTTGCGCGGCGGCTAGCTTGTGCGCGACGCGTCTCTAGGACGATCCACCAAGGGGTAGCCCCATGAACACGCACGACCTGTCCAACATCGCCCAGGCCATGGTCGCGAAAGGGAAAGGCATCCTCGCGGCCGACGAGAGCTTCGGCACCATCGAGAAACGCTTCAAGAGCATCAACCTCCCCTCCACCGAGCCCAACCGCCGCGCCTATCGGGACCTGTTGTTCACCACCCCGGGCATCGGCGAGTACATCAGCGGCGTGATCCTGTTCGACGAAACCATCCGCCAGAAGGCCGAATCCGGCACCCCGTTTCCCGAGGTCCTGAAGCGCCAGGGCATCTTGCCGGGTATCAAGGTGGACACCGGCGCCAAGAACCTGGCGGGGTTTCCCTCTGAGAAGATCACGGAAGGGCTGGATGGGCTGGGGGAACGGTTGGCCGAGTATCGGAAGCTCGGCGCCACGTTCACCAAGTGGCGGGCGGTGATCACCATCGGCAACGGCATCCCCACCCGTTTCTGCATTGACGCCAACGCCCACGCGCTGGCGCGCTACGCGGCGCTGTCGCAGGCAGCCGGGCTGGTGCCGATCGTCGAGCCAGAAGTCCTGATGGACGGCGACCACACCATCGAGCGCTGCGAGCAGGTGACGGAGACCACCCTCACCAGCGTGTTTTTCCACCTGGAAGCCCATCGAGTGAGCCTCGAGGGGATGGTGCTCAAGCCCAACATGGTGATCTCCGGCAACAAGTGCCCCAAGCAGGCGGGCGTGGAGGAGGTGGCGAAGGCGACGGTGCGGTGCTTGAAGCGCACGGTGCCCTCCGCAGTGCCCGGCATCGTGTTCCTCTCCGGGGGGCAAACGCCGGAAGTGGCCACGGCGCACCTGAACGCCATGAACGCCCTGGGCGGCCTTCCCTGGGAGCTGTCCTTCTCGTACGGCCGGGCGCTCCAGGACGAGGCGCTCAAGGCCTGGAAGGGCGAGAAAGCGAATGTGGCGGCTGGCCAGAAGGCGTTCGCGCATCGCTCGAAGTGCGTGAGCGCGGCGCGCTACGGGAAGTACTCGGCGAAGATGGAGATGGCGGTGGCGTAGAACCGGGGAAGAGGGAACGGGAAAGGGGGAAGGGGCCGACATGGTCGGTCCCTTTTCTTGTGGTCCGCGAGAATCTGGTGCTGCGTGCGTGAGAATGATGACCGGCGACAGCGTGCGTCGCTCTATTGTTGGCCCGCGGCGCGGTGGCACTCGCTGAGCCTAGCGTCCTGACCTTCGGGTTTGCCTTGGTTCGCAACCGGATAGGTGCCGGCGTGGCGAAACGGGTAAACGCAGAGGCCCAGCAAGCCTTCGGGCGAAAGCCCTTGCGGGTTCGACTCCTGCCGCGGGCACCCGCCGCCCCTTTCGGGAGCAACAACGATTGCTCGCCCGGTGAGGGACTGGTATATTGACTGTGCTTGCTGGGCCTCCGCAGCCATTTCGCTGCGCTGGACGGGCCGGGCGATGAACGTCGCTCGGCCTGTTGCCTTTGAGGGGGTAGCTGTCGCCGTCGTATCCGTCCGCTAGATTTGGGCGCTGTGACCGAAGAGCTTTCCCCCCAAGACATCCAGCAGCGCCTGGCCCGTGCGCTGGGCCCCAAGTACCAGGTGCGCCGGCTACTGGGGCGCGGCGGGTTCGCCGAGGTGTTCGAGGTATGGGACCAGGACCTAGAGCGCCGCCTGGCGGTCAAGGTGCTCCGGCCCGACGTCGCCTGGACGCCCGGCATGCTGGACCGCTTCCGCCACGAGACCAAGGCCACCGCACGGCTCAATCACTCCAATATCCTGGCGATTCACTTCGTGGGTGAAGGCGAAGGCCTCGTGTACTACGCGATGCCGTTCGTCGAGGGTCAATCCCTGGCCGACCTGCTGCGCCAGGAAGGCGCGCTCTTGCCCGAGCGCGTGGTGGTGCTGGCGCGCGCGGTGCTGGATGCGCTGCAACACGCCCACGACAACGGCTTGCTCCACCGCGATATCAAGCCCGAGAACATCATGATCGACCGCGCCACGGGCAAGCCGCTCCTGGTGGATTTCGGTATCGCCAAGAGGCTGGACGCGGGGAAGGGTGTCACTCAGACCGGGTTCGTGGTGGGCACCCCGCAGTACATGAGCCCGGAGCAGGCGCTGGGCGACACCAAGCTGGACGCCCGTTCCGACCTCTACTCGATGGGCGCCGTTGTGTTTCAGATGCTGACCGGAGCGCCGCCGTTCGAGGGCGAGACCTCGCAGGAGATCGTCGCCAAGCACATCGCAGATCCGCCGCCGGCGCCCATGGCGGTGAATCCCAAGGTCCCGCAGTGGCTGTCAGACGCGGTGGTGCGCTCGCTCGCCAAGAGGCCCTCGGAACGATTCCAGTCTACCGCCGAGATGTTGGGCGTGCTGGAACAGGGCATGGCCTCCATGCCTCCGCTGGCCGTGAGCCGGGCCCAGGCGGCGGCCGCCGCGGGGGCGACGGTGAAGATCGAGAGTGGCCAGCGCCGTGCCGCCACGGCTTCGGAAGTGCCTGTGGCTGCTCCGGCCTCTCCGGCCCCTGCCGTTCGTGCCGTTTCTGCCGCCGGTAGGCGCATCTGGCCGTGGGCTGTTCTCGGGCTCGCGGCCCTAGTCGGGGTCGGGGTCGGAGTGGCATATATTATGCTCACCCGTCCCGTGCTCATCTTCGAGAACCACCTGCTCGAGCCGGTTCGCATGGTGGCGGGTCCACGCGAGCGGGTGGTAGAGCCGGGGAGTGCGCTTCGTGTGCCGCTGCGGCGCAACATGTCGGCCGTAGCGGAGTGGCGGATGCTCCGGCCCACGTCACCGCGGGGCGAGGCGATGGGGGTCGAGGTTCGGGGCAGCCTGGCCCTGGAGAATCCACGCGGGCGCGTTCGCCGGGCGGCTGAGGCTCGCGGAACCGAGGGTGCCTACTTCGCGCCGCTTATTACCAACCACACCGGCCAGCCGATCAGCATCACCGTGAATGCCAGCCTGGCGGGGGCGCTGTCCTGCAACTGCACCGTGCCTCCGGGGACGACGCGCGCCCGCATCGGCTACTACCCATTGTACCAGAACTCGACGGTGCGGGCCCAAGACCTGCAGGGCCGCACCGCGACGTTTACCGACCTGGGCCCCCAGGTGGATCAGGCCACCGGCGTGGTGTCCCTGCGGTTCGGTCCGACCGACCTCAAGCCTTCCCGGAGATAGCCATGCGCTGGCTGGCGGTCCTTTCCATCCTCGGTGTGGTGGCCTGCGCGCGACAGCCGAAGGGTCCCCCGGCCACGGCGTTCGTCGGCGCGCGGCTGATCGACGGCACGGGCGGCCCGGTGATCGAGGATGCCGCGCTCGTGGTCCAGGGTGGACGGGTTGTCGCCGCGGGCGCGCGGAGTGACGTGCCGGTCCCGCGCGGGGCGACCGTGGTTGACCTGACGAGCAAGATCGTGATCCCGGGTCTCATCAATGCGCACGGCCACGCGGGCGACACACGCGGCCTCGAAGCCGGGCACTACTCCGAGGAGAACGTCCTGGCACAACTGAGCCTCTACGCGCGCTACGGGGTCACCACCGTCATGAGCCTGGGCGGCGACGGGGAGCCGAGTGTGAGGCTTCGCGACGCGCAGGATACATCGTCCCTGAACCGCGCCCGGCTCTACGTCGCCGGGTCGGTCGTGACCGCCGAGACGCCCGAGTCCGCTCGCCAGATGGTGGACCACAACGTGGCGCTGGGCGTGGACCTCATCAAGGTACGGGTGGACGACAACCTCGGCACCGCGCGGAAGATGGCCCCGGAGGTGTCTCGCGCGGTCATTGACCAGGCCCATCAAAAGGGCAAGCGTGTCGCCGCTCACATCTTCTATCTGGCGGATGCCAAGGACCTGTTGCGCTCCGGCGTGGACCTGATCGCGCACAGCGTTCGAGACGGCTACGTGGATCCGGACCTCGTCAGCCTGCTCCAGCAGCGGAACGTGTGCTACGTGCCCACGCTGATGCGGGAGGTCAGCACCTTCGTCTACCAATCGCGGCCCGCGTTCTTCGATGATCCGTTCTTTCAACGCGAAGCCGATACCGCCGTCGTTCGGGCGCTGGAGGATCCCAGGCGGCAGGCGCGGGTGCAGGGCGATCGTGCGGCGCAAGCCTACCAGCGTGCGCTCCAAACCGCCAAGAGGAACTTGAAGGCGTTGTTCGACGCCGGCGTCAAGATCGCCATGGGCACCGACACCGGCCCCCCGGCCCGGTTCCAGGGCTATTTCGAGCACCTGGAGCTGGAGCAGATGGTGGACGCCGGGCTCACCCCGATGCAGGCGCTGGTGGCGGCCACGGGTGACGCAGCCCTGTGTCTCCGCCTTCCTAGTGTGGGGACGCTGGAGCGGGGGAAGTGGGCGGATTTCGTGGTGCTGGATGCGGACCCGCTGGTGGACATTCGGAATAGCCGGACCGTCGCGTCGGTCTATGTCGCCGGCAACCGAGTGATGGCGCCCCGTCCCCCGGCTCCGTAGCCCTCGCTCCAGCTCATGGTGCGGAGGTGAGGTCCTGTTGCCTAATTGGAGTGCCTCTCGGTATAAGTAGGAGCACATGACGGCACCCTCTGAACCGAGCGGCGCGCGCGGCTGGGTGAGGCTCTACCCCACGTCGCGGATAGTTACCAATCCACGCCTGCGGCAGGGCGTGTGGTATCCGGTCGTGGATCCGGACCTGGGGGAGCGGGTGGTGATCCAGGTGTTGGGCCGCAGCGTCGCCGTGCCCAAGCGGCTGGTGGAGATTCGCCCCAAGCGGCCCACCCGGTTTACGGTGGTCTATCTGGCGAGAAACCAACCCAACCCGGCCGAAGGCACAGCCCGCTTCCTGGGACGTAAGTACGCGGTGTGCCCGGTGTGCGGCGCGCGGGTGCGGGTGGCCGGCGAACCGGAACGGCTCCAATGCACCGCGTGTGGGCACCAGGGGGAGGTGGCGTGGTGGGAAACTGGATAGAAGCAGTCAGCAATCAGCGCTCAGCAGTCGGTAATCGGCGGCTTCCCTCCTCCACTGACTGCCGAGTGCTGATTGCTGTTTCCGCTGGCTGCCGAATGCTGGTTGCTGATTGCTGCCGGTGGTGGCGCGCATCTATTCCGGCTCTCGTAGTCGCGTTAGCGGCGTGCGCCAGGCCCGCGGCGCCACCACCACCACCGGCGCCTGCCGGGCCCGCGTACCTGTTCTATTACCACGACGCCGCCGGCGTTCATCGGTTGGACGCGCGGAGCGGCGCGGACAGCCTGCTCTTCTCGATCGCGCCGCCCCGCGTGGCGAGTGCGGCGTCGCCGGACCGGTCCAAGCTGGCAATCGGGTACCGCGGGGCCGACTCGTCCCGCCTCATGGTGGTGGACGTCGCCACGGGTGCGGTGAGGCGACTGCACGCCGCGGGCAGGACCTACAGGTACACGCTGGCCTGGTCGCGGGACGGGACGCGGCTCGCGGTAGGCTACTTCACCGAGCGACGAGTGGGCCGCGAGACGTTGCCGGGAGCGGGTGATATCGTGATCGCGTCGGTGGACGGTGGTCTCACCCGCGTGGGTTGCGAGGCGTCGAAGATGGTGTACGCCTGGGTCACCGCGGACACGCTCGTGGTGGGCGACGGTCGGGCGCTGTACCCGGTGGACGCCCGAGGCTGCCGCGGGGACGCTTCGATGCGGCTCCAGGGGCAACGGGACGTCACGTTCTCGCCAGACAGCAGGCGACTCTTCTACTTGGCCACCGGTCAGGCACGCCGAGGGCAGCGAACCGTGGCGGCTACCGAGCTGCACGTCGCGCGGTACGACGGCTCCGGCGCGCGCCGAGTCGTTGGTGACCCGTACGATCCGCAGCGCGCCCGTTGGTCGCCGGATGGGGGCCGGATCGCATTCGACGTGCGGCCACCCGACGGGCCGGCCCTGCGGCACATCGCGGTGTTCGATGTGGCCCAACAGCGGGTCCGGTTCTTCCCGAGCCAAACCGCTGGGGGCACGCCGCGCGACACCAATCCCTTCTGGGCGCCGGCCGGGGCGACGCTGGTGCATGACCGCACGCTCGGTGGCAAGACGACGAAGATCCTCCGCACGCTGGGGCTGGATCCGTCGGCGGTACAGACGGAGCCCACCGTGCTGTTGAGCGAAAATCCCCTGGGCACGGTCTGGGGGTGGGCGGACGAGTCACACTTCCTGGTCGTATCGGATCAGTGGGTCAAACTGGTGAGCACCAGCGGAGGGTTGGTGTACGAGATGCCAGGAGGGAGGACCATCCTGCACGCGGCGCCGTTGGCTGCGAGGTGAGGAGTGGGGGGTCAGCAGTCGGGCGCAATGAGATCCGCCCGGCGCGTTTAGCCCGGCCGCGCGCCATCATCCGGCTTTGATTGGGTGCGAACGCCGCGCCTTTGTCGTGGGAGGGCCGCCAGCGTTGCCGAGCGGAGTCGAGGGGACTAAACTCACGGTTAGCAACCCCCGTCGTGCGGAGCCATGACCGCTCAGGAGAAACGCAGCGAACCCGGACAGAAGTTCCCAGCCGCTCCAGCGCCGCCGCCCGCCGCCGAAGCGGCACCGGCCCAGTCGCTCGTCCCGGACGAACTGGCCCAAGCATGGATCCAGTTCATGCGCAACGATGTCGCTCAGTCGGTGAACGCGCTGAACAACCGGCTCAACGCGATCCTGGCTGCGGTGCGCGAGATCCAGGCCGAGCAACTCAGCCCGGCGGCCCTGCGGGAGCTGGAGAACATTCAGGTCGACCTGTCCCGGATGGCCAACATCACCTCCCAGCTGTTGCGCCGCGTGGACCTCATGGCGCCTGACACGGTGCCCCATATGCTGGCGCCCTACCAGGCCACGCCTACGCGACGAGGGCACATCGTGGTGGTGGAGGACGACCCGGCCAACCGCGCCGTGATCACACGACTCTTCCAGCGGCTCGGCCATCTGGTGACGCCATGCGCCAACGGCCTGGAGGGCATCGAAGTGCTCAAGCTGGGTCCCGTGGACTGCGTGATTTGCGACCTCCGGATGCCGGCACTGGGCGGGCGGGGATTCTTCGAGCAGGTGGAGGAGTTGATGCCCCACCTGGCCAGCCGCTTTGTCTTCGTCACCGGCGACTACACCGACCCGACGTCACGCAAGTTCCTGGAGAAGTCCGGCCAGCCGGTGGTGGCCAAGCCGTACGAGGTCTCGGAGCTGCTCGCCGCGGTCGCGGTGATTCTGCGGGGCGTGGCTGTGTTGGTGGAAGCGCCGCGCCCAACGGTGTCATAGCGCCGGAAACTCCCTCCCGATCTCCGTAGCCGCTCTCAACCCCAGCGCCACGAACGTCAGCGTCGCGTTGCAGCAGCTGGCGGTCACCGCGGTCGGGGCTCCCACCATAAACAGGTTCTCGTGGTCGAAGGTCCGGCCAAACCGGTCGCACACACCGGTCCTGGCGTCGACGCCCATGCGACACCCGCCGCCGGGATGGTCCTGAAAGTCGTCCACCCGCATGGAGATGATCTCGCCGTCGCCGGCCTTGGCCATGCGCTGAAACAGCTGCTTGAGGGTGTCCTCGGTGTATCCCCGGAGGGCGGCCGACTCATCGCTGTCTCGATAACTGATCCTGGGAAGCGGGTCGCCCCAGGGGGACTTGCGGTAGGGGTCGAGCGTGACCGCGCTGTCGCGGTGAGGGAGCACGTCGTAGTAGGCCCGCACCCTAGCGGTGCCACGCTCCGCCCGTTTGCGCCAGTCGGCGAGCAGCTCCTTCCCCAGGAGCACGTTGCCCGCGTCGTCCCGCACCCGCGGCTCGGCCCCGACCGATGATTCCCAGATGCGGAGATCGTGCCGCAGGTATTTCGCCAGCCGACTGGGCCGCATAAACTGGTGCGACATGAGGCTGTGCTGTCCGTTTACCCCGGGGTAAAGCCGGAGCGGCAGCCGGATGAATGCGGACACGTTCCGGTGGCCGTTCATGTATCGGCCCACCAGGCCGGTCCGATTGGCGAGCCCGGTGGGGAAGCGGCCGGTGGCCGAGGCCAGCAGCAGATGCGGGCTCCACACATACCCGGCGGCCACCACGAACGTCTTGGCGTGGAACTCCACCGGCTCGCTGGGCCGGTCGCGATGGAGCGCGACCGCGTGGGACACACGGTCCGACCCGCGCACCAGCTCCAGCCGCCGCACCAGCGTGCGCGTGAGCAGCTCGACCTTTCCCGCGGCCTTGAGCGCGTTCCAGGTGAAGTCCGGCGAGTACTTGGCACCCACCGGGCAGATGGGCGAGCAGGTGTCGTTGCGACAGCAGACCGCACGTCCCCGGTAGGGCACCGAGTTCTTGGCCGAGGGCTGACTCCAAAACGGGGCGCCGATCTTCTCACCCCATGGCTTCAGCAGCTCGAGGTTATACGTGAGGGGTAAGGGGGGCTGCGGGTACGGCTTGGAGCGCGGGCCGTCGGCGTCCGGCGGGCCCTGCTCCCCGGCCACGCCCATGCGTTCCTCGGCTTCCTGGTAGAACGGCTCCAACTCCTCGTAACTCATGGGCCAGTCGTCGCCCATGCCATAGAGCGACTTGATCCGGAAGTCCTCCGGCGTGAAACGCGGCGTCACGCCGCCCCAGTGCATGGCCAATCCACCGACGCACATGGACCGCGACTGGATGCCATCCACCTCGTAACCATCCAGATGATCGCGCGGCCAGGGGCTCTCGCCATAGTCGAGCGAGCGCTGCCGCAAACGCGACCGCTGGCTCAGCGGGGGCACGTCGTCGCCCGCCTCGACCACCACGATCTTCGCCTCGCGCTCTTCACTCAGCTTCTCCGCGAGTAGCGCGGCGGTAATCCCTGATCCGATGATGCAGACGTCGGATTCGAGGACTCTGGTCATGATCCGGACGTCGGACCGGGCTTCTCCGCCTGGGCCGCCAGCGGCCTGCAGGTGAGCGGATCGATTCTTGCCTGGTAGCAGAGGTTCACGGCCTCGGGGGTCTGTACCCAATACCCCAGCAGACCCAGGGCGACGTTACGGGCTTGTGCCGGGTCCGGCAGCCGATCCGCCCGCTCGCGGGCGAGCTGCCGGCGGATCATCTCAGTGCGCTGCTCCTTGCTCAGCGCCGCGAACGCCGCGCCGAAGCGCTCCTCTGCCTCGAGATTCAAGACCTCGAGCTGCGCAGCCCAGCCGGGCCCAGGGTTGGCCGGCGTGTAATCGAGATTGCCGGTGCCATAGCCGTGCGTGACTTCGACGGCGGGACGGTAACCGGCGAGCCACGTCTGGAAACCTCTCACGGCTCGTTGGATGCCGCCCGACCCCAGCTCGTCGGGGAGAACCGTTTCGCCGAGTGCCAGCAACGTACGGTCGTCCAGGTGAGCCGGAGCACTGATGCCGCCCGTGGCACAGGCGGCGGCGTTGCCCGCCGCGACCGCCGGCACCGCCGTCGCGACGGTCTTGAGAAATCGGCGCCGATCGAGCGCGCTCATGGTGCCTCTTTCAGGGCGAAGGCCTTGAGCACCGCGTGGTCTCCTTCGCCGGTAGCGATCACGACGTATTGACGAGCGGCGCGGGTCTGGTAGGTCATCGGGACCGCATAGCCATCCTGGCCCAGATCGGTCTGCCACAGGACGGCGCCGCTGGTCTTGTCGAACGCGTACAGCACCGACCCTCCGCCGGTCACGAACACCAGGCCGCCCCCAGTAACGATCGGGCCGGGGGAGCCGCTCACCCCGAGCGGTGGGAGATCGAGGCCCTTGAGCAGCGGGTGATCGCGCATCCACGGCGTGTCGCCCACGGTCACCTGCCAGCGGTGCTCCCCGCGGTTCATGTCGATGGCGACGAGCGTGCCATAGGGCGGCTGGTTGACCGGCAGCGGTCGAGGTGCGCGTCCCTGCGCGCTGCCGCCCGCAGCTTCCGGCGCCGCGCGAATGCCCAGCGACACGCTGCGGTCGAACGAGTAGCGGGCGTTGATCGTATCCGATGGCGGAGGTTGCATCAGCCGCGCCAGATACGGTGAGTTGGTGGCCTTGAGATAGAGCACGCCGGTCTCCGGGTCGAATGCGGCGCCACCCCATCCTGCGCCGCCAATGACCCCTGGCATCTGAATCGTGCCCTGGAGCGAGGGCGGCGTGAAGAGCTGGCCCATCCGGTACTGCTGCACTTCCGCGGTGGCCAGCGCCTTGAGTTGCGGTGTCAAATCGAGCAAGTCGTCCAGCGTGAAGCCCTGCCTGGAAAAGGGCGCCGGCTTGGTGGGGAAGGGCTGGGTGGGCCAGGCCTGCTCGCCCGGCACGTCCGAGGGCGGGACCGGCTGCTCCTCGATGGGCCACACCGGCTCGCCGGTGACGCGGTCGAACGTGAAGACGAATCCTTGCTTGGTCACCAGGGCCACGGCGTCAACCGTCCGGCCGCCCGGCCGGATGGTGATCAGGCTGGGTGGAGCGGGGAGATCGTAGTCCCACAGGCCGTGGTGCACGGTCTGGTAGTGCCAGACGCGCTTGCCCGTGTTGGCGTCCAGGCAGACGATGGTCTCCCCGAAGAGATTCGCCCCCTTGCGGTCCCCGCCGTAGAAGTCGTTGCTCGGTGTGCTCACCGGCAGGTAGACCAGGCCGCGCGCCAGGTCCACCGTGAACGGCGCCCACACGTTGGTGTGGCCCGTGCGCTTCCAGGCCTCGCCTTCCCAGGTGTCGTTGCCGAACTCCCCCGGCTGTGGTATGGGATTGAATCGCCAGGCGAGCTTGCCGGTTCGGACGTCGAACGCCTGCACGTCGCCGGGTGGATCGTTGGGATACACCAGGCGATCGCCCACGCCGTTGCCGACGATGACCAGGTTCCCATAGACGACCGGTGGGGACGTGTTGGTGTAGTGGAGCCGGTTGACCTTCCAGAGGATGGTCGCGGTGAGATCCACTTCGCCGTTGGTGCCGAACGTGGGAATGGGCGTACCCGAAGCCGCGTCCAGCGCGATCAGGCGCCAGCGGCTGTTCATGAAGATCCGGCGCTCGTTGCCGTCGGTCCACGTGGCCACACCGCGATGAACGAAGCCGGTGCCGTTGGACGGCTGGCCGAACCGATAGGCGCCTGGGTCGTACACCCAGAGCTGTCGCCCGCTGCCGGCGTCGAGTGCCACCACCCGATTGAACGGCGTGCTCAGGAACAACGTGTCGTTGATCATGAGCGGTGTCACCTGGAAGTTCCCAGGCCGCGCCGCCTTGGTGCTGTCGGTTTGCGGGATGGGGGCTTCGCCCACCTTCCATTCCCAGGCGGCCGTCAGCCGGGTCACGTTGTCCCGATTGATGGTGGTGAGCGGCGAATACTTCATCCCGCCCGGATCGCCGCCGTAGACGGGCCACCCTGTGCCGCCGCCGCTTCCGCCGCGGACGACGTTTTTGTAGACCATGCCTCCCTTCATCACAAAGACCACGCGCCTGAGCGCCGTGATGTCGCTGGTCGGGTCGCCGTCCAAGGCGATCAGGTCGGCCTGCATGCCGGGTGCGATGGTACCGATCTGATCGCCGAGGTTCAGCGACTGGGCGGCCAGCG
>Ga0209321_10000208_pt1 | contig 36516 bp, 48 predicted proteins | sample Rifsed16ft4_FD_184012 | JGI IMG/M metagenome (GOLD analysis project Ga0209321, IMG submission 184012) | Soil microbial communities from Rifle, Colorado, USA - sediment 16ft 4 - CSP-I_5_4 (version 2) | ecosystem: Environmental > Terrestrial > Deep subsurface > Rock core/Sediment | place: Rifle...
TACTGTTATATAAGCAATGAAAAATACAATATGACTTGTTTTGAGGATTAAAAAGACGCTATACCTTTTCTGAAATCCTCAAAAAATACGAAAACTGAGATCTTCTCAGAGGCAATGTCTATTTTTGAGAACACAAAAGGTCTTGAAATCTTGAGGCAGATGGGAAATAATAAGAATTACAGAAATTTTAAATCAGAGCTTGAGGCAAGATTGGGGAAATGATATGAAAAAGATTGCTGTTTTCCCGGGTGACGGAATAGGCAAAGAGGTTATTAGAGAGGCTGTAGAGGTATTAAAAATAATTGATAAAAAATATGGGCTATCATTAGAGTTTGAAGAAGCACTTGTTGGCGGCTCTGCCTATTACGAATATAAAACTCCTCTGCCAGAGTCTTCTCTAAAATTGGCTAAGGAGTCTGACGCAGTTCTTCTTGGTGCAGTCGGTGGCCCAAAATGGGATGGACTTGATTATTCTGTAAGGCCGGAAAGGGCGCTACTCGGTTTAAGGTCAGAACTTGGGCTCTTTGCAAATCTTCGGCCTGCTGTAGTTTATTCTTCTCTTGTTAATGCATCTACGCTGAAAAAGGGGATTGTTGAAGGTGTGGATATAATGGTGGTCAGAGAACTAACAGGTGATGTATATTTTGGGAAACCCCGAGGTATTGAAAAACTCCCTGACGGAAATGAAAGGGGCATCAATACTATGGTTTATACAACACATGAAATTGAGAGGATTGCAAGGGTAGCCTTTGATGTGGCGAGAAAAAGGGGGAAAAAATTAACCTCTGTGGATAAGGCGAATGTCCTTGAATGCACTGAACTCTGGAGAAAGGTGGTTACAAAGGTTCATAAAAATTATCCTGATGTGGAATTAAATCACATGTATGTGGATAACTGCTCCATGCAGTTGATAAGGTATCCAAAGCAGTTTGATGTAATCGTTACAACAAATTTGTTTGGAGATATTCTGAGCGACGAAGCTGCAATGCTTACAGGCTCTATAGGAATGCTCCCATCTGCAAGTCTCGGCTCAAGGCTTTCATCTTCAGGTTCGCCAATTGGCATGTATGAGCCCATACACGGAAGCGCGCCTGATATAGCAGAAAAGGATATTGCAAATCCCATAGCCACAATACTTTCAGCATCAATGATGCTTAAATATTCTTTAAATTCAGAAAAAGCATCCTCTGATATAGATAATGCAGTTCTGAATATACTTAACAAGGGCTACAGGACAAAGGATATACATGAAGATGGCAAAAAATTAGTAGGGACAAAGGAGATGGGGAGATTAATACGAGAGGCAATAGAAAAGTAAACACCGTTACACCCCATCCTGAAGGACAGGGCATTTTTGGGGAAGATTTTTAATTTCGCCATTCTGGGTATAACGGGGTAAACCTACTCATCCATAAAATAATTGACATCACTCAACCTCTTTTAAAAGGGCATGGAGTTTTCTATCACGTCCAACCTTCTTTGCAAGTTCCCGCGCCTTTTTTATTTCTTTTTCTGACATGCTTTTAAGAATCTCTATCGCATCCAGTTCATCTTTTCTACCGCCTGCCTTAAGTTTCATCGCTAAAAGATATGGCAGGGGCATTATAGGAAAAGAGAGTTTATCAATAGTTTTTGCCAGCCTTATTCCTTCCAATTCCCATTTATAACGGACTAAAAGAATATCAATACGGGGATATTCTCCTTCACTATCATCTATAATTATCAAATCATGCTTGAGAGGGTCTGATGGGTCTTTACTTGCCTCTATGAAGCGAGGCTTAAAATTTGGGGATAGATATTCTTTCAAGAAACCATAAAAAGATTTCCCCATATTTTCCTGCGGTGAATAGAAACATACATCTATATCAAGAGTTGTCCTTTCAATTCCATAAAAAATAACGGCATAACCGCCTATTAAAGCAACCTTTGCCTCAGTCTTATGCTCCTGTTCAAACTTCGTGACGACGTTTCTTATCACGGTTAATGTATCTACGATAGATTTCACCTTTTGATATTCCCTCTTCCTTTGCCTTTATGGAGATAACTTCGTAAAGGAGCATTTCCATCTTTAATATCCTATCTACAGGCGTAAGCTTGAGAAATGCCTGCCTTTCCTTCTCCTTTAGTTGTTCTATAATTCTTGATTTCATAGGTATTATTAATGCGGAATTTTACTATAGATTATATCTGTCTGCAACAAATATGTTTAACAGATATGTTTAACAAAACAAAAACACAGAAAAATCAATCAAAAAATAATTCCCCCTTAACAAACCCCTCACCTTAATCCTCTCCCCCCTGCATCCTGAGCCTGTCGAAGGATGGGGAGAGAGGGATTGAGGGGGTTGTAGTCTTCCTTAACAAAGGGGGATTCAAGGGGGGTTGTTCAAGGGGGTTCGGGGGTTGTAAATAGACAAATAGTCAATCCCTGATACAGCGAACACTAAAGCCGGAGTCCTTGTGGAAAATGCTACTGGTCACATCGCCGGCATTGTAGACCAGATAACGGCTCCATACGAATGTTGCACTGGACTCCGTAGCCGACCACCAGTAACTGCGGCTGCCGATGAGGTCGAATGCCCCGAGGTAGTTGCGGTAACCACCCGGAAGCGCTGTGAAACTACTGCTGTTGTCAGCAGATGTATTGGGGCTATTCCAGTGAGTTGTCCCGGCTTCCTTGAGCTTACCACCCGCAACACTCAAGCCTTCCAGATAGTCTGTAAGTGTTGTCCATTCGGCATCGGTTGGCAAATGCCATCCCGTAGGGCATAAGCCCCTGCTGTCAGTCGCAGCATACCAGTCATAAAGCGGTCCGTAGGTAGAGACATTGCTTTCGTTCCCATTATATGCCCATGTGGTAGTTATGGTATCGCTGTTGCGGTATTTGGTTACCTTTAGGTTTTCTTTGAGCCATATCTGTGTTCCTATGATTACCGTATTGTAAACATTGTTGTCAATGTCTGTGACTGTTGACCCGACAGTATAGAGAGTTATACTATCACTTGAACTTGCCGATATATTCCCCGCTGTATCCTTGAACCATACATAAACTGTCTTTGTGTTATTTCCAATACTCCCGCTGCTTAATGTGAATGCTACATTTGCTGAATAGCTTGTTGTAGATGTAACCGCTGTCCAGCATGAATCACTGGTTGATGGTGTCGTGGATGCCTCTTTTGCACAATATGCTGTTACTCCTACATCATCTGTCGCTGATAAGGCTAATGTTACTGATGTGCTTGTGGTTGATGCTGCACCGCTGTCTATTGATATTGATGGGCTTGATGGGGCTGTGGTGTCTGTGGTATTTTCTGTATTGGTGATATCATTTCTTAGCAATGGTAAAATATATTTGCTGCTGTCACCTGCCCCACATCCAGTGAAAAAAGCAATGAGTAATAAGCAAGGAGGAAAAAGAAGGAAAGGGAAGATGTTAAGGGTGACTTTAACAACCCCCTGACCCCCCTTTGTTAAGGGGGATTATTAGGGAAAATATACCACTTTAAAATATTCTGTCAAGGTTTTTTTGGGATTTTTCTGTTACCCAAATCCCGCTTTAGCGGGATTTGAAACCGTCTTTTCTCTTGATTTGGCAGGATGCTTTGGATATACTTTTATGAATCGAAAAGAAGGAGAAATATCATGAACCCAGTTAGGCCTAATTGGATCTACACCTATGTTCTAAAAAGTAAATTTTATAGCGACACCAAAAAAATCGCTTAAAAGGAGATCTAACAGGATGAAAGATAAATATACAGTGGCAGTTGTTGGTGCCACAGGGGCTGTTGGAAATGAAATGGTTTCCATACTGGAGGAAAGAAACTTCCCTGTAGGTGATTTAAGATTATTAGCTTCTGAAAGGTCAGAAGGGAAACAGATAGAGTTCAAAGGAAAAAAAGTAAAGGTAAATAAACTATCAAAGGACTCTTTTAAAGGTGTAGATATTGCCCTCTTTTCTGCAGGTGCATCAAGAAGTCTTGAGTTTGCACCTATTGCAGTTAAATCAGGGGCTGTAGTAATAGACAACAGTAGTGCATTCAGGATGGAGCCAGATGTCCCTCTTGTTGTACCAGAGGTAAACAGTCATGCCATCAAAAAACATAAAGGGATAATTGCAAACCCAAACTGCTCCACCATCCAGATGGTGGTTGCCCTGAAACCTATCCATGATGCTGTTCAAATAAAGAGAATTGTGGTATCTACCTATCAGGCCGTCTCAGGCACAGGTAAAAAGGCAATATCTGAACTTGAGCAGCAGACGAGAGATTTATTCAGCCTTAAAGAGGTTACTGTAAGTGTCTATCCTCATCAGATTGCCTTCAACTGCATTCCACAGATAGATATATTCCTTGATAATGGTTATACAAAGGAAGAGATGAAGATGGTAAATGAGACAAAGAAAATAATGGGAGATGATTCTATAAAGGTTACAGCTACAACTGTAAGGGTTCCTGTTTTTGCAGCTCATTCTGAATCTGTAAACATTGAAACCAATAAGAAGATAACCAGAGACAAAGTAAAGGAGCTTCTATCAAAAGCCCCGGGTGTTGAGGTGGTGGATGACCCAAAAAATTCTCTTTACCCTCTGGCAATCAATTCCGCAGGAAGAGATGAGGTGTTTGTCGGAAGGATACGGGAGGACGAGTCAATAGATAATGGCATAAATATGTGGATAGTCTCTGACAATCTGAGAAAGGGTGCGGCACTAAACGCAGTCCAGATTGCTGAAATACTAATTCATAAGTAAAAAATTTAAAATTAAGAAAGTTTGCAGAGAAAGGAGAAAAAAATAATAGCATGAAATCAAAGAAAATTGGTGTTATTGGAGGCAGTGGTCTCTATGAGATGGCTGATTTAAAAAATGTAAAATCTGTCAAGGTGAAGACCCCTTTTGGAGAACCTTCGGATGAGTATATCCTTGGGACTCTGAACAACCGGGAGATGGTCTTTTTACCGCGTCATGGGAAAGGACACAGGATACTGCCTACAGAGCTTAACTTCAGGGCAAACATATACGGGATGAAAAAACTTGGAGTAGAGTGGATTCTATCAGTGAGTGCTGTAGGAAGTATGAAGGAGGAGATTGCACCGGGTAATATAGTTGTGCCAGACCAGTTTATTGACATGACAAGGAGACGTATCAGCACATTTTTTGGAAACGGCATTGTAGGTCATGTGGCATTTGCAGACCCTGTGTGTGGCGACCTACATAATATCCTTTATCAGTCAGGTCTTAATGCCGGAGCTACAGTTCATAAAGGCGGAGTGTATATATGTATTGAAGGTCCGCAGTTTTCCACACGGGCAGAGTCATTAACTTACCGCAAATGGGGGGTAGATGTTATAGGGATGACAAATGTCACTGAGGCAAAACTGGCAAGGGAGGCCGAGATATGTTATGCAACAATTGCCCTTGCAACTGATTATGACTGCTGGCATGAGGCAGAGGAGGATGTAACAGTAGAGGCAATACTTGAGATACTCCATAAGAATGTAACCACTGCCCAGAAGATAATCAAGAATGCTGTATCAAAAATAGATACTGAGAGAAAATGCTCATGTAAGAATGCCCTCCAGAATGCAATTTTGACTGCAAAAAATAAGATTCCAAAAAAGACAAAGAAAGATTTGGAATTGATTATAGGGAAATACCTGAAATGAAAAATAAAAAATCAAAAGAATTATTTAAAAAGGCAAAGCAGATAATCCCCGGCGGTGTCAACAGCCCTGTCAGGGCATTTAAGTCTGTCGGAGGCAAACCTTTATTTATCAAAAAAGCCTCAGGTTCAAAAATCTATGATACAGATGGAAATGAATATATAGACTATGTAGGGTCATGGGGGCCAATGATTGTAGGACACTCAAATCCAAAGGTGGTGTCAGCACTTAAGAAGGCTATTGTCAATGGTACAAGTTATGGTGCACCTACTGAATTAGAGGTTCAACTGGCAGAAATGGTAATAAAGGCATTCCCCTCTATAGAGATGGTCAGAATGGTAAATTCTGGGACAGAGGCGACAATGAGTGCCATAAGGCTTGCGAGGGCATATACAAATAGAAATAAGGTAATAAAATTTGAAGGGTGTTATCATGGGCATGTGGACAGCCTTCTGGTCAAGGCAGGTTCAGGAGCAGCAACATTAGGGCTTCCGGATAGCCCCGGCGTTCCTCCTGATTTTGCAAAGAATACAATCACAATTCCGTTTAATGATATAGAGAGGGTAAAGGATGTCCTTGAAAAAGAGGGAGAGAAAATTGCTTGTATAATACTTGAGCCTGTAATAGGAAACATAGGAGTAGTTCCTCCAAAGAACGGCTTTTTACAAGAGTTAAGAGAAGTTACAAAAAAATATGGAATCGTCCTTATATTTGATGAAGTAATGACAGGCTTCAGGGTTGCATATGGCGGGACACAGGAATTATACAATATAAAGGCTGATTTAACATGCCTTGGCAAGATTATCGGAGGGGGGCTTCCTGTAGGTGCTTATGGAGGAAAGAGAGAGATTATGGAGATGGTAGCACCTGCCGGACCAGTCTATCAGGCAGGCACACTCTCTGGAAATCCCCTTGCGATGACTGCTGGCATAGAAACCCTTAAGATATTGTCCAAATCAGGCATCTATAAAAAATTAGATAAGATTTCTGAAAAATTATGCAAGGGAATGGAAGATGGGGCAAGAGAATCTGGAATCCCTGTTTATTCAACACGGGTAGGCTCTATGTTCTCCATGTTCTTCACAGACAAAGAGGTAATAGATTATACAACAGCGAAAACTTCAGATATAAACAGGTTCTCTAAATACTTCTCCCTGATGCTGAAAGGGGGCATATATTTAGCACCCTCCCAGTTTGAGGCAGGCTTTGTATCTCTTGCACATTCTGATAGTGATATTGACAGGACAATAGAGGTAAGCCGAAAGACTCTCAAAAAACTATAGCTTCACTCTATCGCGATATACTGTAAACCTCTTCCCTATCCATATCCTCCTTCAGCTTCGTAAATATCATCCGCCCTGCTGTTGTCTGAAGGACACTGTTGACAACTACCTCTATACTCTTTCCGATATCCCTGCGGGCATTATCAACCACAATCATTGTACCGTCATCTAAGTAACCAATCCCCTGATTATATTCCTTGCCTTCCTTGAGAATGTAAACATTCATTATCTCGCCGGGCAGCACTACCGGTTTAACAGCATTTGCCAATTGATTTATATTGAGAACAGAAACCCCCTGAAGCTCGGCTACCTTATTCAGATTAAAATCATTTGTAACTACCTTCCCGCCAATCTTCTGGCAGAGTGCTACAAGCTTTCCATCTACTTCCCTAATCTTGGGAAAATCGTCATCAACAATCTTTATATCAAGGTCTGAATTCTTCTGAATCCTTTGAAGGATATCAAGCCCTCTCCTGCCTCGGTTTCTCTTCATTGAATCCGATGAATCTGCTATCTGCTGGAGCTCTTTAAGGATGAACTGCGGAATTATAATCTGCCCCTCCAGAAAACCTGTCTCACAGATATCCGCAATCCTCCCATCAATGATGACGCTCGTATCCAATATCTTTATATTTTGCTCTCCTGATTTATTTCCCCTTAAGTTCGCCCTGTAATGTGACAGTTCAAAGATTGTTGCTTTTTCAGCACCAATAACCAAACCGAGATATCCAAAAAATATTTTGATTAAAACATTAATTAAGAGTGTTGATTCTACGCCTATGAATGGAATTGATAGAGAGTAGATAAAAAGATTTGCTGCGACGAGTCCTGCTAAAGCTCCTATTGCCCCACCAACTATAACCTTTGCTGGCAATTCCCTTATACGGCTTTCAAATATAATAATAACAAATGAAATAATTGCCCCAATTATAAGTCCAGCTATACCTGCCTCAGTTCCCTTACCTGCCAATAAACCTATTGCACCGCCGATAGATGCAAACATAATCAGAAGCAACCCTCTGATTATCATCATAATTTTCACCTCCTTTCCTTACTACATCACCACCTTTCGTTATCTTAAATCCTTTATCAACAAACAGCCTTTTCAACAATCTTTTCAGCCTTTTTCACCTCTATCCCCTTTGCCTCTGCTATCTCACTGACAATAAGAAACCTTGCATTATCCAGCATCTTTCTTTCACCAAATGAAAGCTCCTTCTCCATCTGTAATAGATATAAATCTCTATATACCTCAGCCACATCAAACAAAAAACCTGTCTTTATCTTGTTGAAATATCCCTTCTGCCTTCTATTCCAATTTTCATTTAAGCTTAACGAAACCTCTTGACGAAGTATCTTTAATGCCTTATTTATCTCTTTCTTATCAGACAATCCCCTCAAACCTACCTTATCTACATTATCCACCGGTGTCATTACCGTTACTCCATTTTCCAAAATCCTTATTATATAAAACAATCTTTTCTTTCCCACGATTGTCTTTTGCTCAATTTCATCTATAACACCTATACCGTGGGCAGGGTACATAACCTTTTCCCCTTTTTTAAACATCAAACCTCCTTGTTTTAGTTGTTGAAATAGCCAACGGCAAGGAATTTTTATACTCCTTGCCGATAAAATATATTATCATAAAATATTATTTAAGTCAAAGCAAAACCTCCAAAGCCTCTCCAACTGATGATACCTCTATTATTTCTATCTTTATATCCCTCAAAATATCCTTTTTAACCTTTGGAATTATACAACGGGTAAAACCCAGTTTTGATGCCTCAGTCAGCCTTTTATCTATATGCGTGACTCCCCTTACCTCCCCTGCCAAACCAACCTCTCCCACTACCACTGTCTTTGCATCTACAGGCTTATCCTTGAAACTTGATGCTATTGCAGAGACAATTCCAAGGTCAACAGCAGGCTCATCAATCCTTACGCCACCCGCCACATTTACAAAAATATCCTCACCCTGCAGGTGAAGTCCGACCCTCTTCTCAAGTATGGCAATCAAGAGTGATGCCCTGTTAGAGTCAACACCTGTCACCATCCGTCTTGGCATATTAAGATTTGAATAGCTTACAAGTGCCTGAAGTTCTACCAGGATAGGCCTTGTCCCTTCTATGCTGGATACAACCACAGAACCTGAAATATTAATCGGCATCTCGGAGAGAAATAATTCGGATGGATTTGTCACCTCCTCAAGCCCGTTATTCTTCATCTCAAACACGCCTATCTCATTTACTGAACCGAATCTATTTTTTATCGCCCTCAAGACCCTGAATGTATGCCCCCTGTCGCCTTCAAAATAAAGGACAGTATCAACCATATGTTCAAGAACCCTTGGACCTGCAATCGCCCCATCTTTAGTAACATGCCCGATAAGAAATGTAGCTACACCGGTCTTTTTTGAGATTTGCATTAACTGAAATGAAACCTCTCTCACCTGACTTATGCTCCCCGGTGCAGATTGGAGTTGTGTGGTATAGATGGTTTGAATGGAATCTACTACAATAAGTGAGGGATTTACCTTTTTAATATGCGGGATAATATCTTCAAGGCATGTCTCTGAAAGTATGAGGAGTCTGTCTGAAAAACTGCCGAGCCTGTCACTCCTTAATCTTATCTGACTCCCCGATTCCTCCCCTGATATATAAAGGACTACACCTGCATCTTTACTTACTTTGGCAGAAGCTTGCAAGAGGAGGGTCGATTTTCCAATACCAGGGTCGCCGCCAATAAGGATTAGAGAGCCGGGCACAATCCCCCCGCCCAAAACCCTGTCAAACTCAGCAATTCCTGAAATTAGCTTCTTTTCATAGCAGCTCTCTATTTCAGAAATAGGAATGGGTTTTACTGCACCACTTTTTTCTCCGGACCATCTTGTTTTATCTTCTGCATCTTCTCTCTCTTCTACAAATGTATTCCACTCTCCGCATTCAGGACACCTGCCCATCCACTTTGTTGATTGATAACCGCAAGACTGACAGGAGAAATATGACTTTATTTTTGGCATCTTGTCTAATAGAGATACAGGATGAAGGGGATAAATAAAAATCCTGATTATCCTGTACATCCCCTTATTTTTTTATGTGTGAAAATCTGTATAAATCTGTGGCTAAATATTATGGTGGCGGCGCAGGGATTCGAACCCCGGACATGAGGCTTATGAGACCTCCGCTCTAACCAACTGAGCTACGCCGCCAAGAAGATTTTTAGATATTATAACACATCGGTATCATAAAATTGCAATGATTTGACCCTGTAATTTCTTCTATTTTTTGTAAAAATATTTTTTAGAAGTTTGTGAAAATCTGCGGATTAATATGTCTTTATTTTTCAGCCAACAGGAGCAAAGTCAAATGTATAATCTATTGTAAAATCCTCAACACCATTCAGTTCAGAAAAACGCCACTTATATATCCGATTAATAATTGCCTCTTCTAATTCAGGCGAGCCAAGTGTGGATGAAACAACCTCAGACTTAACAACCTTACCATCCTGAGAGATAACAATTTTTACCGTTACCTTTCCTTTTAATAAGGGATTTTTTCTTAGTTCATTATTGTATAGATATTTAAGTCCCCCTACATATGTGCTAACTGTTTTATAAACCTCTGCTTCATTTCTCTTCCTGGCATCGGGAGAAAGATTTTCCTTATTCCTATTCAAATCTTCCTTTAGGATTTCTTTTTTTTCAGCTATTATTTCATTCGTATCCCTATATTTGATTTTAAATGAATTTTCAGTGATTTTTTTTGATAAATCATCAATCTTACCTGACCCGATTTTAAGTAAATCTTCTGTTTCCTTATCACCTCTCTCCTTTTCAATACCTTTTACTAATTTATCAACATCCCTAAATACGGCATCACTTGAGATTTCATCTGGGGTTGCCTTTGCCATTATGACCCCTAAAAGCCCTTTGGTTTTTACTTTTTCTCTCACTGCCTCTCTGTTAGCTGTAAGTTTCTCCGGAGGATTGAGCATAGCAACTTCTTTCTCATAATTTTCCTGATTCTGTATCTTTTCCTTAACTTTTTCTACAGTTTCACCCTCCTTAATCTCCTCTAATGGTTTTACCTCTTTTTCATCTTTCTTCTTTGTCTCCTCTTCTTTCTTATCTGTACCCTTTTCTTCTTTTTTTTCTATTGGAAGTTTGTTTACAACAGTCTTTAAAATCTTCTTTTGAGGCGGTTGAAGTATGAGTTTAGCAAACCTATGAGGTATCTTATTAATAGCATCTATCGGTTCCTCTTTTTTTATTTCTAAAGAATTAAGATAACCAACAGCTGAAAAATGAATAATTAGAGAAAGGGAAAGGATTGAAAGAAAGGAATAATTTTCTCTGCCTATAAATGATTTTTTCAGAGAACTATCTATCTTCTCAGGTTTTCTTTCTGGAATGGCTCTATCCCTATAGCCAAAGGTTATGGTATGCTCTCCTATTGTCAATCCACATTCACTTTTTTTGGGAAGCGGAAAGAGATAGCAATCACCTTCCTTTTTTAGCAAATCAAACGCTATAACATCCTTCAAGGAGAGGGATTTATTTTCATTCGTGATAATCCCATCAACTCCTGAAGGTATTCTTAGATAATATCTTCCTCCTGATTTTTTAAGTAATTGATGCCTTTCAGGGAGACCGGCTATGGAGTCTAAAATATCACAGTCGTGGCAGTTTCCAATGGTAAGATGTCTTTTAGGTATAATCTCGTAATATCCCTTACTTTTTTTATGAATAGATATAAAAAAGAGTTTCTTTTTATTCACGGGATATAACCGCAAGTGATATGCTGCTGTAACCTGCCTGCCCAGATGTATACATGACCTTTTCAAGGAGAGAAAAAGGTATTTCCCTGTTTCCCTGAATCAAAACCTCCCCCTTAAATTTTATGGAGGGATTATTCTTTGAGATAAATTCTGTTTTTATTCTGTTTTTATTCAATGTATCAAACAAGGGTTTTATAAGGAATTCTCCATCATCCATGTTCTTAGCTATTTCTGTTACTTTTATTCCATCAACCATTATTTCCTCATTTGTAATCTGAATAATCAATTTCATCTTTGACGGCTCTTTGGATGTAGAAACAGGGAGTTTAAGTTTTGGGTCAGCTGTGAGAATATCACCCTCTGCTGAATAACTCTTTAATAGGAATAGGAGAATTATTGTAAACATATCCATCATGGATGTAAGTGTCAGTGTTGTAACAGCAAGTCTTGACCTTCTCTTCTTTTTTTTAGATGGTAAAAATGGCATATTTTTAATTATTCTCCCCAAGTGATACAAGTGGAAAGAGCAGCTTTTTTACAGTTTTTCCTTCAATTACATCTGATATTTCCCTTGTAGCATCCATAACATTAATTATCAAATCATATGATACATTCGGGTCAAATAAAAGAACTACATCTTCTTCATCAGGATATTTATCTTTAAGTTTTCTAAGCTCATTTGCAAGCTGTTTAAAATCTAAATTTCCACCCATTTTGGGTATTAATATCCCATTACCCATGCCACCAAGCTCAAATCCCATTTCCATTACCTTTACAGTAAGGATTTGTGGAATTTGTGAGAACTTATTATCCTTAGCCTCCTGCCCTTCCTGAGGCAGATAAATATCTATAATTGATGTTTTCGTAAAAACAGCAGTCAGCAAAAGAAAGGGGATAATTATCATGAAGATATTTAATATAGGAATAAGATTGATATCCTCAGCTAGAATTGAATGATGTCTCCTCTTACTTGGCCTGTACGCCACCCTTCCTCCTGTTCAATATATTTATAAGTTTTACAGAAAACTCATCTATCTCGTCTATAATCTTATGTGTCTTCGCCTGAAGAACTGTATACATTATGAGCATGGGGATTGCTACTATAAGACCAAAAGCGGTGGTATATAAAGCTATTGAAATACCTCCTGCGAGGAGTGCTGCCTTTTGAGAAGGATCTGCACTTGCAACAGCAGAAAATGCCTGGATAAGCCCTTGAATGGTTCCGAGAAGACCTAATAGTGTTGCAATGTTGGCAAGAGTAGCAAGATAGGCAACCCTTTTATCTATTGATGGAATAATCTCCAATGCAACTTCGTCAATTGCATTTTGAATCTCCTTCTCAGAGTTATTTGATGCTACCAGCCCTGCATTCAAAATCCTCAGTATCGGAACAGTTGAGCCATTGCATATAACCCTTGCCTTCTCCACTTCCCCTTTTTCTACAAACTTACTGACTCTATCCCAAAGAGCCCTGCCGTTTATATTATACTTGTATATCAGAATAAATCCCCGCTCTATCATTATGGCTGCACCAATAACAGAAACTATAAGTATAAAATACATGAATATCCCGCCATCCTTAAAAAAATCTGCTAATATTTCCATAGAATTTACCTCCTTATAAATAAGAGTCAGGGAGTCATAATATCAGAGAAAAAATCTTTTGCTTTGACTTTATGACTCTCTGAAACTATTTGTTTGACACTCTGATACTTTGACGCTATTTACTCTTGCCAGGACCTTCCTCATTTATTGAAAGTTTTGGATATATAGGCCTTAATATATCCACAATAAAACTCTTTCTAAAAATATCATCTCTCCATAATTTAGACCTTGGAATAATAAAAATAACCCTCGGCTTTTCAACGCTCCCCTCTACCTTTATAACATGCTCAACTACTATAGGCTCATCCCCACGCGTTATCGGCTTATTAGCAGCATATACATGGGTAAATACTAAAGAAACCAGAAGCCAAAAACAAAAAGTCAGAAGCCAAACATTTTGCATTTTGCATCTTGCGTCTTGCATTTTATTTTTTGCTTTTTGTTTCTGCATTTAATGATTTTCCCTCTTTTTTGATTTTGCCTTTACCACATCTATCCACAATTCTATATCCTTAGCCTTTTCTCCTCCGTTCTCTATATACGCAGTATAATTCTCATATGCCTTAACCATATCTCCAAGATAAATCTCATATATTATACCCATGTTTTTATAAGACTCAAATTCGGCAGGATTTTTAGCTATTATCTTCTGGTAAACATTTAAGGCATTCTCATATTCTCCAAGCATTAAAAGAGTCTGTGCCTGATAATATAGTATCTGTATATTTTCCCCTTCTTTGGTTAATGCCTGATTAAATTCATCTCTGGCACTTTTAAAATCGTTTGCTTTATATTTCAAAATACCTATATTGGCATGAAGAGGCAGATTTAAAATATCTGCAGCCTCTATTTGATGATAGTATTTTATTGCTTCCTCTGTCTGTCCCGTATCCTGATAAATATTTGCAATATTCATCATTATAGCAGGAGACTTTTCTATAGATACCGCTCTCTTAAAATACTTAATTGCATCTCCGTTTCTTCCCATAGATTGATATGTTATTCCAATAGCATTATACACCTTAGATTGCGGTGCGTTGTATTTTAGTGCATTAGAGAATTCCTTTATTGCCCTCTCATTGTCATAAAGCTTTATATAAGTAATCCCTAAATTATAATAAGCCTCCCATCTTTCCGGCATGAGTGTTATCCCCTCATGATAAAGTGCATTTGCACTTATAGGGTCATTATTTATAAGCTGGAATCCATTATTAAAAAGTACTATTGCCTTCTTCTGTTTTTCATCATCATCATGAGTTTTTGCTTTTGCCTCAAAACTAATTTTATTTTTCAGTGAATATCCTTTGTTTTGATTAGTTACACATCCTGATAAGAATAAAAATATTGTTAAACCACAGATTCCGCAGATTTTCACAGGTTTTTTAAAAAAATATTTTGTTTCAATCTGCGGTAATTTGCAAAATCTGCGGATATATAATTTGCTAATATCCTGTTTAATTCTTGCTGTATCTCTGTTCAGCATAACCTGCCTCCATCATTACAGGTTCCGGATATATAAAAATAGGTTTTATATCTTTCAATACAAATCCCCTTTTATAGAGTACGGGTCTTATAGCGGCAAGCCTTTCCAGATTCTTTTGCACCCATTCGTCATATACCTTATATTCTCTGCCAATCTGTAAACCATTCTCATATACCTTGACAGCCTTTTCATCATAGGGATACGCCTTTTCTTCCAACAGAAAGTTGTACTCCTCCAATTCTTCTTTTGTCAAATCTGCTGGTCTTTCAGATTGCAGGATAGAATCCCTGAAATTTTCAAGTGCAGTCCCCATTGAAAAAAATATTTCAGTGAGAAGCTCTGGCACCTTATATCTTGATATATTAGAATAACTTTTAAGTATATTATTCAGAAATTCTGTTTTCTTATTTAACGTTTTTTCAAACGGCTGTGTAATTTTTAAATCTAAATAAATATTAAGTCTTTCTTTTAAGATTAAAAGTTCTGCCTTTGCAATAAATATATTATCTGTCCGTCCACCACTCCAATCAATCAACTTATTTAGAGTTTCTATACCATTTTCTTTTTTACTTAATTTAATTTGTGAATAGCCTAATCTGTATCTCGCTTCCGCCTCTCTGTCAGGTGGTATATCATCTCTTGATAAATATTTCTTAAATATTTCTACTGCCTTATTGTATTCCTTGTTTTTTTCATATATTACACCTATTTTCATTAAGGCACTTTCACCGATATCAGAATCAGGATAAACTGTAAATGCTAAATTAAACTTTTTAATTGCCTCCTCCAGTTTACCTGCCTTTAAATATTCATCTCCAATTCTATAGCGTAGCTTTACAAGAATTTCCTGCAATTCAGGGTCTTTTGAAATAGAGAACAACTTTGAATATATATCTTCAGATGAACTAAGGTTACCCTCTAATAGATAAAGTTCAGCAATCCTCTTATAGGCATTGACAGAATCCTTTCCTTTTGTGAGGGGGATCAGAATTTCTCTTGCCTTACCATAAGCCTTTATCTGGGCATACATATCAGATATTGTATAATGTGCCTTCCCTAGCTTGCCACTCAAAGAAAAATCTTTTCCATATGCTTCAAATATACGAACTGCTTTATTTATAACTGTCTCCCTCTCATTTTTAAACTTGTCAAATATTACTGCATAAGTCAAAAGGGAAGAATAGGCAATTTCTCCTCTCCTCAAAGCCTCCTGATAGAGTATGGCGGTCTTTTCATATTCTACAGCCGCTTCATTGTATTCACCGACATCAAACAGTGCCTCCGCAAGTAAAAGGTTTATCTCTTTATAATTTGGCATCTTTGGAAAGAGCAACAAAAAATTGCGGTAACCATCAATTGCCTTTTGCAGATGCTTCGCATTAGTCTCATTCTTTCCCTTCAGATGATAATCCTTAGATACATCAATAATTGTTTTGGAAATGAGACTATCAATCTTCTCTGAACCATTTGGATAATTCCTTTTATACCACTCTGCTGTGTGGTTATACTGATACACCAGCATCTCCTTTTTAACAACAGCACTTCCTTTATCACTACCCCATTCATAAAGATTTGCCATCTTTTCATATATGAACGGCATATTAGGATTGTCAGAAAAATTTTTTGTCAGATAGTCATAAATATGTATAGCGCCTTCATATCTTGTCTCTTGTATAAGCCGCTCTCCGGTCTGTTCTAATACTAATGCTGTATATCCCCTCACCCCTTTAGATTGCAGATACCCTACAACATCTTCCATATTTTTAAAACGGTTTAAGCTCATTATAAGAGAAGATACAGACTCTTCTGTTAACCCTGTCTCTTTAGACTTCCCTTCCCATGTCCTGTCTATTATTGACATGAATAAATCAGATGCGTTTTTAAAATCATCAATCTTATAATAGACCCAACCAAGCTTGTATACTGCCTTATCATAAAATACGGATTGAGGATAGTTTAATACCCTACTGTATGATTCTCTTGCCTCTCCCATCTGTCCTGTTTCAAAGTAAAACTCACCAAGTCTGAAATTAACCTCGGGCAGATAAATACTTTGAGGATAATTTCTAACAAGCCCTTCAAATATCTTTATAGCCTCATCTCTCTCCCCCTGCTCATAAAGGGCATATCCAAGTGCATAGTGTATTGCATCTGCTCCTTTTTTATAGCGGTATTCATCCGATAAAATTCTGAAAGTTCTTATAAGGGAGCTATAATCCTGTTTAGGCTGTCTCATCTCTCCCTTATCATGGTTAAAGCCTTGCACTACATGACCCTCTGACGCCTTTTCATATTCCTCCATCTCTTTTTTAAATAAAATATCTTTTGCCTCAAGATAGCCTTCAGTAAGCCTCAGTGTTGTATCAAGTGAAAGGTCTTTATATCCGATAAGATTCACATATTCCTCCCACTCTTTTATTCGTTCTTTTAATAATTCCACTTCAGAAAAAGTATCTTTAAGAACAGAGGTAGATTTTTCCACTTTTTCCCCCTCTATTGTCTTGCAGGAGGAAATGAACATTACAAATAATAATAGACAAACAAAAACCTGATTATGAAAAGATTTTATAATTTTCATACAAAATTCATTATTTTTTTGTAGGTTTTTGTTTGCCTTTCTCTTTTAATATCATTTCCATATTCTTATTTGCAGTATCCAATCCTGTAATAATGTCATCCTTAAAATCTGCAAGTTCATATTTAATTTTTTTAAATCTCTCTGCCACATTATTATCCAATCTATTCATGATTTCATCCAAAGCTTTATCTGTGTCTGCTATATTCCCATTGAGTCTATCTTTAATTATTTTTAGTTCTTCCAGGTCTTTCTCTCCTCTCCCTATCCTTTTTTGAAATATGGGTATAATCTTTGACAAGGTATTTTCAAATTCTATTTTATCATTCTTCTGTATCCTATCTATATCCCTTCCGATCTTTTCAACTGTCAATACTATCCTCTTTAAATCCTCAGGCTTATTATATCTATCCATTTTACTGTCTCCTACGAGGCGGAAAATAGGACATGTTACAGGCGAATTAAGGCACTCCATTGACTCCGCAGCCTCATAAATAATAGATTCAACAATTTTTTTTTCAGTTTCAGTCATCTGACGCTTTAGTATTTTTTGCCAGTGGTCATTCAATGTTTGATTTTTGGTAATCTCAACCCCTTTTAAAGAGTCTATTTTTTTGTTTTTATTTTCCTTGTCATTTAATGCAAGCATGGTATTTTTAATATTTTTCATATTTTTTTCTATCTTTTTCTGCATATTTTCCATCCATTTTATTGTGTTATCTATATAAATTTCTCTATCCATAATCTCATCTTTCTTTCTTAAAAAACTATTCTTCAGTATATTTAGAAGCCTATATTCCTCTATAATACCAGCTAAATCGGACTTACTTCTTAATATTGAGAGGTAATATTGCTCCTTATCATTTACCGATACTGAATCATTTCCAATAAAATTGTAAACATATTTTCCCCTTATTGTTTTATCACTAATTATCAGTTCCAGCCTCCTCTCTGTTTCTGAATAAACATTTGATAAAGATTGAAAATGCTCCACAGCCTCCTTAACCATACCTGTCTTAAGATAACAATAACCTAAAACTATCTGAATCTCCTGCTCTTCTTGATTATATGGAGAGACAGGTTTTATCTCTTTAAGAATTGGAATAGCGCTTTCAAAATACCCAAGCTTAATAAGGCTCCATGCCTGTCCAACAACAGATTCCTTATAGAATTGACTTTTTGGGGATATAATTAAAAACTCATTTAATGAATATGAGTAAGACCCCATTTCAAATAAAACCTGTCCGAGCAAGATATGAATTCTATCGGAGAGATTCTCTTTTTCTATGGCAGGATGATTGAGGATATCTCTCAATATCTTCTCTCCCTCTTTATAATTCTGTTTCATGATTTCTATCTGGGCAATAGAAATCTTTGCATAGGGATAAAGCTTATCATTTTTTGGAATCTTCAATAGCAGCCTTTTTGAATCAGCCAACCTGTTCAACCGTAAAAGACTGATTCCCTCAAAGAAGTTTGCAGTCCCCAGATTATCCAACTCCTTACTCAAAAACAGCCTCTCATATTCATTCATTTCATAAATAACATCCACTAACCTTACTCTCTCAGATACCTCTTTAGGAAAGGATTGAAATGAAAATATGGGATCCTCTCTCATTTTAGACAATCTGTTTATATCTGATTGTTTGAGGAGAAGAATTGCCTTATCCTTCATTTTGGATAATGAACTATTTATGATATTGCTGCTCAATATTGATGAAGAGAAATAATCACCGGTAAGATAAAGATAGAGGGCATTTTGATACTGATATTCACTAAACGAAATAGAAATTTCTTCCATTTCTTTACTATTAGATGAAGTCTTCAGCGATGACAGAATATCCTCTGCACTTACTATTTGCGGAAAGAACAACATAAGCCACAGTGATACAGAGATACATAGAAAGAGAAAATAACTAACCTTTCTTGACACAGATGGATACTGATTCTTTATGATTTTTATGACTTCTTTTTCTGTGCTATTCATAGCTTATCAGTATCTCTCAATGTCTTTATTTTTAAGTCTTTCTCTGCGTTGTTGTGGTAAATCAGGTTTTACTTTATATTTCAAACCATTATAGAACACTATCTAATATTATACTTAAAATGTTAGCTACTCATTAAATTCAAGTTTAGAAACTCGCAACTCTATTTTGTCTTTCCTTTTTTCAAGAGATAATTCTATATAAATATCCCTACCTCTTGGTATATTAATGGGGATAGTCATCTCACCTCTTTGCTGTGGTTTATCTTTCTCTGCCCAGAAATATACTATCCCAAGAATACGGTTTCCCCCTGTTATCTCTCTATTATAAAGCTGATGGCGGCCGCCCGAATCAAGTGCCTCATTTTCAAGAGGTGTATAAATATGCCCCTCTAACAATTTGTTATTATCAAGAATCTCTATTAAAGTTATCTTTATATCAATGTTTCGTTTTAGAATGGATATATTTAAAATTGTTGTGGGAAAATCCCAAATATTTTTTTCAAATTTTTTTAATGTCTCATCAAGGGAAAGATACTCGTTATCTAATCTAATTATCAACTCCCTTATAGATTCATCTTTGTTCTGAGACTTTACCTCGGCCAAGCAATTATCACTTAAAAAAATTATTAATAAGTTTATTAAAGTTCCAATTATTACAGAAAATATTTTAATTTTCTCCATAACAAAACAATTTTCCTGACTATGCAAAATCCTTTAGTAAATAATTATATGGCATGCTACTATATTATGGCAAGTGTAAACCTTTAGAGCCTACTCCAACTCCCCTGAACTTGATTCAGGGTCATGGGATTTGGGGAGGGCATATTAAATATTTTTTTAAATTTATGTATAATTTAGTGTTATTTTTGATCGCATTCTTTGAGTCAATTTTAGCCCTATTGTCCCTTTGAGTCAAGGGCTAACGGCAAAACTATAGGCAGGTTTTAACAGATCAAAAATAACTATTACAGATACTTTTGGCAGGATTAAATCTTTTCAGTGATATCTTAAATTTACTTCTTTTTCTCTGCGGTCTTTTCTTTTTTCTCTACACTCTTCTCTTCCTTTTCAACATGCTTTAACCTTCTCTTCGGCTCAGCAGATACATCCCTGTCCACAAGCTCAATTACAGCCATTTTTGCAGCATCTCCCCTTCTGACACCAATCTTGTATATCCTGGTATATCCGCCTTTTCTCTCCGCATATCTCTTTGCAATAGCATCAAATAATTTTCTTATTATGTCTTTATCCTTAACATATTCAGCTGCACGTCTCCTTGCACTAAGTGTCCCTTTTTTGCCGAGCGTAACCATCCTGTCTGCTACCCTCCTTAGTTCTTTTGCCTTTGCAAGGGTAGTCTCTATCTTCTCGTAGCGGAGTAATGAGGTAACGATATTTCTAAATAATGCCTTTCTATGTGAAGTCGTCCTGCCTAACTTTACACCCTGTTTTAAATGACGCATATCAAATCTCCATTAATTTTAACTCAAAACACCAGCTGATTTAAGTTCGCTCCTGTAATCATCTAAATTCATTCCGAGGCTCAAGCCCATCTCTGCTAAAATCTCTTTTATCTCGTTTAAAGATTTTCTCCCAAAATTTCTTGTCTTAAGCATCTCATGGTCAGTCTTTTGAACCAGATCGGCTATTGTCTTTATATTTTCATTCTTTAGGCAGTTGTATGACCTCACTGAAAGCTCCAACTCTTCTACACTCCTCTTCAAGTTTGCAATAATCTTCTGCTTCTTTTCATCTACCTGAGGCCCCTTAACCTCAACCTCTTCTTCAAAGTTTATAAATATCTGCAGATGGTCCTTAAGTATCTTTGCAGAGTGTGCTATTGCATCATCAGGTTTTATAGCGCCATTTGTCCATACTTCAAGGATCAACTTTTCATAATCTGTTGACCGTCCAACCCTTGTATTCTCAACAGTATAATTTACCTTTTTTATAGGGGAAAATATAGAATCAATCGGTATCATTTGTATCGGCATCCCCTCTTCTGCATTCCTCTCTGCAGGAATATATCCCCTTCCTTTTTTTACAACCATTTCAATATTCAATTTACCACCTTTATCAAGCGTAGCTATAAGGTGTTCCGGATTTAATATCTCTACATCTGCATCCGCCTTTATATCTTTTGCCCTGACCTCACCTTTTCCCTCTGCATGGATGAATATAGTCTTCGGCTGGTCAACATTGAGTTTTATCATCAACTCCTTTATATTAAGGATTATATCTGATACATCTTCCCTAACCTTGGGTATTGTTGAAAATTCATGGTATACACCATCAAACTTAACTGCCGTTATCGCTGCACCCTGTATAGAGGACAATAGATGTCTCCTGAGGGAATTCCCTATTGTTTTAGCAAATCCTCTCTCAAAAGGCTCTGTAACAAATTTTCCATAGGTATTTGTCAGCGTCTTTTTATCAGCTTCCAATCTTTTGGGTTTAATAAAACCTTGCCAGACCGTATTCATGAAACCTCCTAAATATGACTAACAACTTACAACCAATAACTAACAACAAAATACAAGTTGTAAATTGTAAGCTGTTAGTTGTTAGTTATTTTGAGTAAAGCTCTACAATCAAGTGCTCTTGAAGAGGGACGTTTATCTCCTCCCTTGTAGGTAGATTCATCACAACACATTTCATGAATGGGGAGTCTAACTGGAGCCACGCTGGAATACCCTTTTTCTCAGTTTCTTTCAACGAATCCTTTATCACCTTAAGGTTGCGGCTTTTTTCTCTGACCTCAATAATGTCACCCTTTTTCACTATATATGACGGGATATTTACCTTGCGATTATTCACCACAACATGATTATGCCCCACTAATTGACGTGACAGCTTCCTCGTAGGAGCAAAACCAAGCCTGTAAACTACATTATCCAGCCGTCTTTCAAGTAACTGCAAAAGAGTCTCCCCTGTAATGCCTTTTTTCTTGTCAGCAATCCTGAAATAGTTTCTAAACTGCCTCTCCATTAAACCATATATCCTTTTACCTTTCTGCTTCTCCCTCAGCTGTGTGCCATATTCAGATAATTTTGATCTGCTCTGACCATGCTGACCAGGCGCATAATTTCTTTTATCAATAGCACACTTATCCCCAAGACACCTGCTGCCTTTAAGAAAAAGCTTTTCTCCCTCTCTCCTGCACAATCTGCAAACTGAATCTCTATACCTTGCCAATCTTACCTCCTACAAAAATAAATTAAACATTAAAATCAAATATCAAATTTTAGGAAATATTTCTAAAACTCCTTATTTTTAATTTTTACATTTTAACTTTTTTATTTTTATTATACCCTTCTCCTCTTCGGGGGACGACAACCATTATGAGGAATTGGCGTAACATCCCTTATTAGATCAATTTCAAGCCCTGTTGCCTGAAGAGCCCTTATCGCTGCCTCTCTCCCTGCGCCAGGACCCTTTACATAAACACCTATTTTTTTTACTCCAGCATCCAATGCCTTTTTAGCAGCAGATTCTGCCGCCATTTGCGCTGCAAATGGAGTCCCCTTCCTTGAGCCTTTAAAGCCAGCAGTTCCTGCACTTGACCATGCAACAACATTTCCTGTGGAATCTGTTATAGTTACAATTGTATTGTTAAATGTAGATTGAATATGTGCTACACCATTACCAACTGCTTTTTTTATCTTTTTCTTGACAGCCTTTTCTTCTTTAGGTTTCTCTTCTTTCTGGTTTCCCTGATTTTCCTGTTTTGCATTCTCCACCATTTAATTATTCCTCCTTTTTCCTTGCACCAACAGTCTTTCTCGGACCTTTTCTTGTTCTGGCATTTGTTCGTGACCTCTGTCCCCTTACAGGAAGATTTTTCCTATGTCTTAATCCCCTATATGAGCTAATATCCATTAATCTTTTAATATTAAAAGAAGCATCCCTCCTTAAATCACCTTCTACCCTATATTCCTTTTCAATAATAGCCCTTAGTTTTCCAACCTCTTTATCAGTCAGATTTTTTACCCTTGTATCAGGATTAACCTCTGCCTTTTTAAGTATAACATTTGAGAGGGCTCTGCCTATACCATAAATATACGTAAGGGCTACCTCTATCCTCTTCTCTCTCGGAATATCTATACCTGCTATTCTTGCCATCAAGCCTCCAAATAAGTTAATAAGTTAAAGAGTTCAGGAGTTCAGGAGTTAACTCATCAACTCACAACTCATCAACTCCTTAACTCGTTACCCCTGTCTCTGCTTATGTTTTTGGATTTCGCAAATTACCCTTATTACTCCCTTCCTTTTTATAACCTTACACTTTTCACAAATCGGTTTTACTGATGCCCTGACTTTCATAATCCACCCTCTTTTACCACAGATTCACACAGATTTTCACAGATTTTAAAAACTCTTTTAATCTTTTTCCTGTTTCTTATCTGTGTTTATCTGTGTCCATCTGTGGTTAAATTTCATTTTTTTTATTTAAACCTGTAAGTTATTCTTCCCCTTGTTAAATCATAAGGAGACAGTTCCACCTTAACCTTGTCACCCGCTAAAATTTTTATAAAATGCATTCTCATCTTGCCTGATATATGTGCCAAGACCTTATGCCCGTTTGCAAGCTCAACCCTGAACATTGCATTGGGGAGAGGCTCTATTATCGTCCCTTCAACCTCAATAGCTTCTTCTTTTGCCATAACAAATAAAACCCCTTTTAAACCACAGATTCACACAGATTTTCACAGATAAAAAATTCTTTAATTTTATTATTTTCTAATCCGTGTTTATCTGTGTCCATCTGTGGCTAAGTTTTATATTTTCGTTAATATCTCCACTCCATTGTCTGTAACAGCAACCGTATGCTCAAAGTGGGCCGAGAGGCTTCCGTCTGCTGTAACAACTGTCCAGTCATCTTCCAAGACCTCAACATCACTCACCCCTGCATTTACCATAGGCTCTATTGCCAGCACCATCCCATTTTTTAACAACGGCCCTTTTCCTGCCTCACCAAAGTTTGGAACCTGCGGCTCTTCATGCAGTGAGGTTCCTATGCCGTGTCCTACAAATGCCCTTACTACCGAAAATCCCTCTCCCTCTACATACATCTGGACGGCATTTGATATGTCTGACAGATGGTTGCCCGCCATTGCCTTTTCAATTCCTATATAAAGTGCCTTTTGAGTGGCATCCAAAAGCCTTTTTGCTTCAGATGTTATTTCACCTGCGCCTACCGTAATCGCAGCATCTCCATAATATCCATCATGGTAAACACCAAGGTCAATACTGACCAAATCCCCGTCTTTTAATCTTCTGTTTGAGGGGATACCATGCACTACCTGCTCATTTATAGAGATACAGAGCGAATTAGGATAGCCCCTGTAACCCTTAAATGCAGGGGTTCCACCCTTCTTCAAAATAACCGATTCAGCCAGCCTGTCCAATTCTATCGTTGTTACACCAACTCTTATCTTTTTTTTTATCTCTTCTAAAACCTCAACCACTATCCTGTTTGAGATTTTCATCTTCTCTATCTCATGCCGGGATTTCAGAATTATCATTCTTCCAAAACACTTGCAATCTTATTAAATATATCCTCAATGCTGCCCGTACCCTTAATAGAGTGAAACCTTCCGTTTTTGCTGTAATAACTTTTTAATTGAGTTGACTGCTCATGATATACCTTAAACCTTTTATATATTGTCTCTTCCTTATCATCATCCCTCTGATACAGCTCCCCGCCGCATTTATCACATATCCCTTCCTTCTTTGGCGGATTGAATGATAGATGAAACCCCTCGCCGCATTTCCTGCATGTCCTTCTCCCTGTCAGCCTCTTTATGAGATCATCATAATCCACATCTATATCTATGACATGGTCTATCTCCGCTGACATCCTTTTCAAATTTTTGGAAAGTGCCTCTGCCTGAGCAGTTGTGCGGGGGAAGCCATCAAGTATATATCCTGATTTGCAGTCACCCTCCTTTAATCTATTCTCAATTATCCCTATAACAACCTCGTCAGGAACCAGCCCGCCGGCATCCATGTATGATTTTGCCTTTATTCCAAGCTGGGTCTTATCTGCTACAGCCTTTCTTAAAATATCCCCTGTGGATACCTGCGGGATACTATATTTTTTTGTAATCAATTTTGCCTGTGTCCCTTTACCTGCCCCTGGCGGCCCCAATAAAATTAACCGCATCTTTATGCCCTTCTGCTCCTCAATCTTCCCTTCTTCACAAAACCCTCATAGTGTCTCATCACCAAATGTGATTCTACCTGCACCATGGTATCCATTGCCACTCCAACAACAATCAGAAGACCTGTTCCTCCAAAATAAAATGGTATATTAAAATATTTTATAAGGTAATCAGGCAAAACACATACCAGTGCTAAATACGCTGCACCTCCAAATGTAACCCGTGACAGCATCTTGTCAATAAACTCAGATGTAGGTTTACCCGGTCTGATGCCCGGTATAAATCCGCCGTGTTTCTTCATATTCTCTGCAACATCTGCAGGGTTAAAAATAATAGCCGTATAAAAATAACAGAAGAAAAAAATCATTACTACATAGAGCAGTGTATATACGATTGTCCCCGGCATAAGGCTGTTTGATACTGTCTTCATCCAAGGATGAGATACAAAATTAACCAGGGTTGCAGGAAACATTATTATTGAAGATGCAAAGATAGGCGGTATAACGCCTGATGTATTCACCTTCAGAGGCAGATGGGTGCTCTGCCCGCCGTACATCTTCCTTCCAACAACCCTCTTTGCATACTGCACGGGAATCCTCTTCTGCCCGCTCTCCATAAATACTATGGCACCTACAACCAGCACCATTAATGCAAGAATACCCAGCAATACAAAAAACTGAATCTCACCTGTATTCATGAGTCTTACTGTATTTTTGATTGCCGACGGTATGCCTGCAACAATTCCGGAAAAAATTATAAGTGATATACCATTTCCGATACCCCTTTCCGTTATCTGCTCTCCAAGCCACATGATAAATGCAGTCCCTGAAGTCAGCGTAAGAACAGTCATCAGCCTGAAAGACCACCCCGGGTCTGGAACTATCAATGCACCCCCCGGGCTCTTCATTGCCTCGAGTCCAAAGCTTATGCCAAGACCCTGGATACAGCTCAATAATATTGTCCCGTATCTTGTATACTGCGTTATCTTTCTCTGCCCATGCTCTCCCTCTTTTTTAAGCTTCTCCAGAGGAGGAAATACAACTGTCAAAAGCTGAAGAATAATGGAGGCGCTTATATAAGGCATAATTCCAAGGGCAAATATTGTAAGCCTCTTGAAAGCCCCGCCAGAAAACATGTCAAAGAACCCGAAAATTGTCCCTGCCGCACCTTTAAAGAACTCACTCAATGCATAGGCATCAATTCCAGGTGTTGGTACATGTGCACCAACCCTGTATACAGCCAAAATCACCAGAGTAAAAAAAATCCTCTTTTTTAATTCAGGGACATTGAATATATTCTGAAAACCTGCGGCTATCATAATTACGAATTCCAAATTACAAATTACGAATTAAGGAATTATTGATTTCAATTCTTAATTCCTAATTCATAATTCTAAATTACTATCGCCTTTCCACCTGCATCTTCAATCTTTTTAAGTGCAGATTTACTGAACTTTGCTGCATGAATGGTCAATGGTTTTGAAATGACACCGTCACCCAGCACCTTTACATTTTTCACCGTCTTGATAATACCCTTTTCCTTCAATATCTGTGGAGTTACCTCCCTATCAAACTTTTCAAGTGTCTTAAGGTTGACAACAGTATACTCTACCCTGAAAGGGTTTTTAAATCCCCTCTTGGGAATCCTTCTAATGATGGGCATCTGTCCACCTTCAAACCTTGGGTCAGGATGTCCACCTGACCTTGCCTTTTGCCCCTTATCTCCCTTTGTGGAGGTTTTCCCATGCCCGGAGCCGCGTCCCCTGCCTACAACCTTCCTTCTCTTATTAGAACCTGGCCTTGGTTTTAAATTGCTTAAATTTATCATATCTTTTCTATTTAGACTCTTCTAAATTTTTATCCTCTTTATCTGATCTTGCCCTGAGATGTGCTATTGTCTCTGCATTTCTCAATCTCGTAAGGCCATCAAGAGTTGCCTCTACCACATTATGAGGATTGGCTGAACCAAGAGACTTAGTTAATATATCTTTTATACCTATAACCTCCATAATAGCCCTTACTGCCCCGCCGGCTATCACACCTGTTCCTTTTGATGCAGGTTTAAGCATTACCTTCCCTGCGCCAAAATTGCCCTCTACCTGATGAGGGATTGTCCCTCCATTCAGCGGAATGGTGATCATATTCTTTCTTGCCCTTTCCAGCCCTTTCTTTATTGCATCAGGCACCTCGCCTGCCTTTCCCTTTCCAACTCCTATGCTACCCATTCCATCACCGACAACCACCAAGGCGCTAAAGCTGAATCTTCTCCCTCCCTTTACTACCTTTGTAACACGGCTGATGTTTACAACCTTATCAATTAACTTTGTCTCTTGAGTCTCCTTTTTATTCAAAAAATCCTCCTAAACAAATTTTAATCTTAAACAGTAATCCCTTTTTCCCTTACCTTATCCACTATTGCAGCTATCTTTCCATGATAGATATAACCATTCCTGTCGAAAACAAGTTTTTTAATGCCCTTTTGAATCGCCTTATCAGCAATAATCTCGCCAAGCAGTTTTGCTGCTGCAAGATTTTTAGCAAACTTCATCTTGTCTTTGAATTCCTTGCTTAAGGTTGATACAGATGCCACAGTCTTCCCTTCAGTATCATTAATAATCTGGGCATATATATGCTTGAGACTCTTATATACTGTAAGCCTCGGCCTCTCCGAATCCCCCTTTATTTTTTTCCTGATTCTCTCTTTTCTTGCCAGTCTGCTTTTAGTTCTTTTCTGTTCCATATATGTATATTAAAATTTCCTAAACTCCAAGATTGTAAATTTACTGCTATGAACTGCTCGCCGTTGCAGCAGCCTTGCCAGGTTTCTTATGGATAACCTCATCAGAATATCTTATCCCCTTGCCTTTGTATGGATCCGGCTCCCTGAAGCCTCTGATATTTGCCGCAACCTGCCCTACCAATTCTTTGTCAACCCCTTTTACAATTATTTCAGTATTTTTCCCAATTTCAGTATTTTTCCCAATCTCAATATCTATCCCCTTCGGAGGGTCAAAATTTATCGGGTGCGAATATCCGAGGGTCAATACAAGTTTCTTAGCCTGAACTGCTGCCTTATAGCCTATACCCTCTATGATAAGCTGTTTGCTGAACCCCTCTGTAACCCCAACAACCATATTGTTGACGATTGTCCTTGTCAACCCATGTAATGACCTATCAAGCCTTGAGTCGGATGGACGTTTAATAAGGAGCTTCCCCTCAGCAGGCTCAACCTTCATATTAGGATGGATGGCCTTGCTTATGCTACCCTTCGGCCCCTTTACCTCTATCCTGTTTACATCAATCTTAACTTCTACCCCTTTGGGTATATTTATCGGTTGTTTACCTATACGAGACATAATTTTTTACCATACATGACAGAGAACCTCACCGCCAACCTTCTGCTCCCTGCAAACCTTATCTGTTATTACACCTTTGTTTGTTGAAAGGATTGCTACACCCATGCCATTAAGCACCATCGGTACATTTTCCTGTGTTGCATAGATTCTGCACCCCGGCTTGCTTATCCTTTTCAATCCCTGAATTACACTCTCTGTCTCATTTTCGTATTTGAGATAAATGCGAAGTATCCCCTGTTTCCTATCTTTTATCAATTTGAAATTTTTTATAAAACCTTCCTCTTTAAGGATAACGGCTATCTCGTTCTTCAATTTTGAGGCAGGTATATTGACCTTCTCATGCTTTGCCTTGATAGCATTCCTTATTCTCACCAACATATCCGATATTGGATCAGTCATTGACATTTTTAAAACCCCCAATTTGATTTATGATTTTGGATTTACGATTTTGGATTTAAAATCATAAATCACAAATCCTAATTCATAAATCCTTTTACCAACTCGCCTTTATAACTCCAGGTATCTCCCCTGCCAGTGCCAGTTTTCTAAAACAGATTCGGCACATTTTAAATTTCCTTAAATAACCCCTTGAGCGGCCGCAGAGCGGACACCTGTTATACTGCCTGACCTTATATTTTGCTTTTCTTTTTGCCTTAACAACTAATGATTTTTTTGCCACTAAACCCCCAAATTAAGTAACGAGTGATGAGTGAGGAGAAAACTCATTGCTCATTGCTCATTGCTAATTCCTAAAGGGTATTCCCAATAATCTGAGCAATGTCTTCCCCTCTTCATCCGTCTTTGCTGTTGTAACTATGCTGATATTGAGCCCCTTTACTTTTTCAATCTTGTCATACTCAATCTCTGGAAAGATAAGCTGTTCTTTTAAACCGATTGTATAGCTCCCCCTCCCGTCAAAGGACTTGGAAGAAACCCCCTTAAAATCCCTTATCCTCGGCATGGCTACATTAATAAACCTGTCAAGGAACTCATACATATGGTTGCCCCTCATTGTGACAGCACACCCAATCGGAACACCTACCCTCAATTTAAAGTTTGAGATTGCCTTCTTTGCCCTTGTAACCAGAGGCTTCTGTCCGCTAATCTGCGACAGGGTATATACACCCGAGTCTATCAATTTGGCATCCTGAAGTGCCTCACCCAGACCCATGTTTATTACTACCTTTTTGAGTCTTGGTATCTGCATTACATTCTTGTAACCAAGCTCCTTTTTAAGCTGGGGTACAATTTCTTTTAAGTATTTATCTTTTAAAACCGGTCGTGCCACTCTCTCCTCCAATCAATTGAAAACTGATAATTGAATGTTGAATATTCCCACTTGTCAATTTTCAATAGTCAATCTTCAATCCATCAATCTCTGTCTAACATCTCTCCACAATGTTTACAGGTTCTGATTTTTTTCCCGTTCTCAAGTATCTTCATTGATACCCTTGTTGTCTTATCGCACTTATTGCAGACAATCATTACATTTGAGATATGTATCTTCGCTTCCTTTTCTATAATACCGCCCTGCCTCATCTGCTGGGTGGGACGTGTATGCCTCTTAACTATATTAAGCCTCTCAATAATGATCTTTTTCTCCCTTGGGAACACCATCAGTATCTTCCCCTTCTTCCCCTTTTCCTTGCCTGTCATTACCTTTACAATATCGTTTTTCTTTATCTTTACTTTTGCTAACTGGTTCATAATACCTCTGGTGCTAAAGAGATAATCTTCATAAATTTCTTTGCCCTGAGTTCTCTCGCCACAGGGCCAAATATTCTTGTCCCAACAGGCTCCAACTGTTCATTTATAAGGACGGCGGCATTATCATCAAACTTAATATATGTGCCGTTGTCCCTTCTCAATTCCTTCCTGGTCCTGACAACCACAGCCTTTTTTACTTCCCCCTTGTTGATAGGACTATTTGGGGTTGCCTCTCTTATACTTACCACAATGACATCCCCGATACGGGCATACCTCCTCTTGCTACCAACAAGCACCTGTATACACTGTGCCTTTCTCGCCCCTGAATTGTCTGCTATGTCTAAAATAGTTCTCAGCTGAATCACTGTAAAATTTCCTCCTGGTATAATTCCAAAATAAATACGTCATCAAAAAATTAATTATTAATTATTTTCCTGCCCTTTCAACTATCTCCATCAGCCTCCACCTCTTCTCCTTGCTCAAAGGCCTCGTCTCTACAATCTTTACCTTATCCCCCACAGAAGATTCATTCTTCTCATCATGCACCTTAAACTTATTTGAACGTCTTACTATCTTTTTGAATTCAGGGTGTCTCACATGCCTCTCCACCTTTACCACAATGGTCTTATCCATCTTGTCACTGACAACAACCCCTGTCCTTATTTTTTTGTTTTGTTCCATAAAACCCTTTACCCCGTTAGAAGTTATACTGACTGAAAAGTAATGAAATAACCGCCCGTTAAATAACTCCAAATATGGAACTTCTAACGGGGTTTACTTTAAATTTTTACCCTTAACCTGCATCTGATTTTGTGCTGACTTTTTTTCACCCAATAGTGTGTTGATCCGTGCAATATCTTTTTTTACGATGTGAACCCTCGTAGGATTCTCAAGCACCTTTCTTGCCGCCTGAAACCTTAAATTTAAAAGCTCAGACCTCATCTCTTCTGATTTTTTCAAGAGTTCATCCACTGTCATATCTCTGAGTTCTTTTATCTTCATATCAATCCCTTAGCTAAAAATCTTGTCTTTATCGGAAGTTTGTGAGATGCAAGACCTAATGCCTCTCTTGCCACATCCTCAGTTATTCCTTCCATCTCAAATAAAACCTTACCCTTTTTTATAACCGCAACCCACTGCTCAGGGACACCCTTTCCCTTACCCATCCTTGTCTCTGCAGGCTTCTTGGTAACCGGCTTATCAGGGAATATCCTTATCCATATCCTCCCGCCCCTTTTGATATGCCTTGTCATTGCAATTCTCGCTGCCTCTATCTGCCTATCCGTTATCCATCCGGGGTCAAGTGCCTGCAATCCGTAACTGCCGAAGCTTAAGTCCGAGCCTCTGGCTGCAGTCCCAAACATCCTTCCCTTTTGTCTCTTCCTATATTTTACCTTTTTGGGCATTAACATAAATTATTTTCCCTAAACTACTGCTCCCCCCTCTACAGGCTGTGTATCCTTCTGTTTCTTTGAATTCTTCTCAGTCATTATTTCACCGTTAAAAATCCATGCCTTGACGCCTATTACACCGTAAGTTGTCTGTGCCTCGGCAAAACCATAATCAATATCCGCCCTTATCGTGTGAAATGGAACCCTGCCTTCCCTATACCACTCTCTCCTCGCTATCTCATTACCTGCAAGTCTGCCGGAGCAGGCTATCTTTACACCCTTAGCACCGAATTTAAGCGCTGTCGCTACTGCCTTTTTCATCGCCCTTCTGTAAGAGACCCTTCTCTCTAACTGAAGTGCAATGTTCTCTGCCAGAAGCTGGGCATCCGCCTCGGGCCTTGACACCTCTTTTATATTTAAGAAAATCTGTTTGTCAGGCAGCTTCTTCTGTAAACTTTCTTTTAATTTATCTACCTCAAATCCCCTTTTCCCTATAATGATTCCTGGTCTTGCCGCAAATATATTTATCTTAATCCTCTTGGAAGCCCTTTCAATATCAATTTTAGAGATGCCGGCATGATACAGCTCCTTTTTTATATATCTTCTTATGCCAAGGTCCTCATGCAATAGAGAGGCATAATCCTTCTTTGCAAACCAGCTTGACTGCCATGACTTATTTATACCTAACCTGAAACCTATTGGATGCGTCTTCTGTCCCAAAAAATCACCTCCTGTTTTACTTTAATACTATAGTAATATTGCTTGTCCTTTTCTTAATCGGTGTTCCCCTTCCCCTTCCCCTTGGAAGCTGCCTCTTCCACACAGGCCCCCCGTCAACGGTAAGCTTGCTTACCGTTAATGAGTCTACATCTTCAGCCTTCTTTTCCTCTGCATTTGCCATGGCAGATTCAAGAAGTTTTTTGATAACCTTTGCAGGTTTCTTATTCGTAAAGGTAAGGATGTTTAATGCATCATTAACCTTCTTGCCCCTTACCATATCGGCAACAAGCCTTGTCTTTCTCGGCGATGTCCTTACATATTTTAAAATTGCTTTTGCTTCCATAATTTAGTGTCAGTGATTAGTGTCAGTGTCAGCAATTAATGTCAGTATTTTTTTACTGACACTAAAAACTAACACACACTTTTTATGTTTTTGTTAATACCTTCTTTGTATGTCCGCTGTGAAGCTTAAATGTCCTTGTATGTGAAAACTCTCCAAGTTTATGCCCTACCATATTCTCTGAGACATAGACTGGAATAAACTTTCTACCGTTGTGCACTGCCAGAGTATGGCCAATAAAATCTGGTGTAATCGTAGACCTTCGTGACCATGTCTTCAGCATCTTCTTCTCATTCTTCCTATTCATCTCCTCAATCTTCTTTAATAATGAGGATTCAACATATGGACCTTTCTTAATTGACCTTGGCATTTTTATTACTTTCTCCTCTTCATAATATATTTGCTTGACAATTTCCTCTTACCCCTTGTCTTGTATCCTTTAGACGGCACGCCTGTCGGGCTTCTCGGGACATTACCACCCTTACTCTTTCCTTCTCCGCCACCCATGGGATGGTCAACCGGATTCATAGCCACACCTCTCACCGTGGGTTTAATGCCAAGCCATCTTGACCTTCCTGCCTTGCCAATCGTAATTGACTCATGCTCTGGATTCCCTACCTGCCCGATTGTAGCCTTGCATTCAACTGAAACCAGTCTGACCTCGCCGGAGGGAAGTTTTACATGAGCCATCTCTCCCTCTTTAGCCAAAAGCTGTGCAGCCAAACCTGCACTTCTGACCATCTGTCCGCCCTTCCCCTTGCGAAGTTCTATATTATGAATCATGGTTCCGACAGGGATATTTTTTAATGGAATTGCATTGGCTGACCTTATCTCTGCGGATACCCCTGACATGACATTATCTCCAACCTTTAAATCAATCGGTGCGATTATATACCTCTTCTCACCGTCCCTATAATTCAAAAGTGCTATCCTGCATGACCTGTACGGGTCATATTCAACAGACACAACCCTTGCAGGGACATCGTCTTTATCCCTTTTGAAATCTATGAGCCTGTAAGACCTTCTATGACCACCCCCCATATGGCGGCAGGTCATCCTTCCGTTATTATTCCTTCCGCCTGTCCTCCCTTTTGAAACGATTAAGCTTTTCTCAGGCCTGTCGGTAGTTATCTCGTCAAATGTAAGGCTTGTTTTAGCCCTTACCGCCGGTGATGTCGGTTTAAAAGTTTTAATTCCCATTTTATATGCCTTCCAGGAGTTCTATCTTGTCTCCCTCTTTCAGTGTCACTATTGCCTTCTTCCAGTCAGGCCTTTTTCCAAAGGACTTCCCGAACCTCTTTACCTTCCCCTTCACATTGAGGGTGTTTACATCCATCACATGGACATTGAACACCTTCTCAACAGCCTTTTTTATATCCCTCTTATTGGCATTGACTTCCACCTGAAAAATTATCTTATTGCCCCTCTCCTTTAAGTAGGCACTTCTCTCGGTGATAATAGGTTTCTTTATAACAGCGTATATGTCTTTCATAATTTTATTCTTGAGCCTTGCCCTGAGCCTGCTTCATGGTTGTCTGAATTTTATCTATTGCCCCCTTCGTACAGATAATCTTATCGTAATAGAGGAGGTCATATACATTTATACTGTCAACCCTCTGCACCCTTGCATCAGGTATATTCCTTGCGGAGAGTTCAAGATTCATATTCTTTTCATCAATAAGAAAAAGTACACTCCGGTCTATTTTAAAATTCTTCAATATTGAAACGACATCCTTTGTCTTCGGTTTATCAATGTCTATTTTATCCACTACAAAGATATCACCATTTTTAACCTTTAAAGAGAGGGCAGATATAAGTGCTGACCTTCTCATTTTTTTAGGAACATCATGGTCATAATCCCTCGGTTTTGGACCAAAAGTAATTCCGCCGCCTCTCCAGAGCGGAGACCTTATTGACCCTGCCCTTGCCCTTCCTGTCCCCTTCTGTCTCCATGGCTTCGCCCCGCCTCCACGCACCTCACTTTTTATTTTTGTGGAATGAGTGCCCCTTCTCAAATTTGCCAGATGCGCAATGACAGACTTGTGCAATAGATGCTCTTTAATCTCAGAATTGAAGATATCTTCTTTTAATGATACCTTCCCGACAACCTTGTTATTCATATCAAGAACATTAAGCTGTGACATCTTATTTCTTCCTTATAAACAAAATACCGCCGTTTGCCCCTGGGGTTGCCCCTTTTATAAAAAGGAGATTATTTTCTTTTATAATTTTTACAACCTCTAAATTAAGTAAAGTTACCTTCTCACATCCCATATGTCCAGGCATCTTCTTTCCAAGAAATATCCTTGACCTTATTGTCCTTCCGCCGCTGATAGACCCTGAATGACGGAAATATTCATGTGTTCCGCGTGATGCAGGGAAACCTGCAAATCCATGCCTCTTCATTACGCCGGCAAAACCTCTGCCCTTTGAGATACCTGAAATATCTATCTTCTCGCCGGGTTTGAACATATCTACATCTACAGTATGGCCAACCTGTATGTCATCAGATTTTTCTACCCTCAATTCCCTTAAGAACCTGACAGGTTTTGTCTTTGCCTTATCAAAATGCCCTTTGGTCGGCTTATTAATACCCTTTTTACCCTTGGCAATAAACCCTAACTGAACTGCATTATATCCGTCTGTCTCAACACTCTTCTTCTGAACGACTGTACAGGGACCTGCCTCTATAATCGTTACAGGTATAACTGTCCCGTCTTCCTTAAAAATCTGTGTCATTCCTAATTTTTTACCTAAAAGTCCGTTTAACATAAATAAAGTTTATAACTTGATCTCAATATCCACACCTGCTGACAAATCCAATTTCATAAGGGCATCAACAGTCTGCGGAGTTGGTTCTAATATATCTATTATTCGTTTATGCGTCCTTATCTCAAACTGCTCCCTTGATTTTTTATCAACATGAGGTGAGCGTAAAACCGTCCATCTGTTCTTCACTGTTGGAAGAGGAATCGGCCCTACAATACTCGCACCAGTCCTCTTCGCAGTCTCCACAATCTCAACCACAGATTTATCCAAAATCCTGTGATCGTAAGACCTAAGTTTTATTCTTATTTTTTGATTAGCCATCTTTACTCTATCACCTCACTGATTACACCTGCCCCTACAGTCCTGCCGCCCTCTCTTATCGCAAACCTCAACTCCTTCTCCATCGCTATCGGTGTTATCAAGTCAACATTCATTGTTATGTTATCTCCAGGCATTACCATCTCTACCCCTTCAGGAAGCTGAACTACACCGGTCACATCTGTCGTCCTGAAGTAAAACTGCGGCCTGTATCCCTTGAAGAATGGTGTGTGCCTTCCGCCTTCCTCTTTCGTCAATATATACGCCTCTGCCTTGAACTTGGTATGCGGGGTTATCGCACCGGACTTTGCCAATACCTGCCCTCTCTCTACTTCCTCCCTCTTTGTGCCTCTTAGGAGTATTCCAACATTATCCCCTGCCT
>Ga0209321_10000211_pt1 | contig 36177 bp, 40 predicted proteins | sample Rifsed16ft4_FD_184012 | JGI IMG/M metagenome (GOLD analysis project Ga0209321, IMG submission 184012) | Soil microbial communities from Rifle, Colorado, USA - sediment 16ft 4 - CSP-I_5_4 (version 2) | ecosystem: Environmental > Terrestrial > Deep subsurface > Rock core/Sediment | place: Rifle...
TCAGAACTTTAACCGACGCTGCCGAGCAATCGAAATCAGTCCAGCTTATTGCGCCGTCACCCTACAGCGCATATCTGATGCCTTCCCTGGCATCGAGATCGAGCGAATTGAGAATGGCGAAACGAAGCACAAGGCGCGCGGCATCGTCAAGGCCTCGCGTTGAAAAGCAACCCGATACAACGCCAAACGGTAAGCAACTTGGCGGCGTGACTGGTAAAGGTTTCATGCCCGGCAAGTCCGGCAACCCGAATGGTCGAACGCCATTGGCCGTTACCCTGGCGCAGCACTTCCGCGACATCGGCTCAGAGATAGTTGACAAGGCGACGGGTTGGACACGTATCGATGTTGCGATTCGCCGTCTTTTCATGGATGCCGCAGGCGGAAAGACACAGGCGACTGAGCTTATTCTTGATCGCGGATGGGGTAAAGTGACCCTGCCAATCGACATCACGATCTGGCAGCGCGACTATGCTGAGGCAATCCGACAAGGCACTCTCACTCTGGCGGCGCTCACATTGCAGTTCGGCCTTGACGGAACGCTGCATATCCTATCTGACATCGTGAGCGGCGGATACATGACTGCTGACGAAGTGCAGGAGCGGCTTAACGTCAAGCTGCTGGCCGATGGACTCTTTAAGCAACAGGTGACGATAGGCGAGGAATGACATCCAACCAGGCAGACAACATCGATGGATGTGTCTTCATCACAGGTGGTACAGGAAGTTTCGGGCGTGCTTTTACGCGATACCTTTTGGCAAATACCGATGCCAAGATTAGGGTCGCCTCTCGTGATGAATCTAAGCAGGAGGACATGCAGCGCGAGTTGACCGACTCGCGCTTGACGTTTATATTGGCCGACGTGCGCGACCTGCGCAAGCTGGCGCAGGCGGTGGACGGCGCTACAGTCATCGTCCATGCTGCGGCACTGAAGCGCGTAGCGACGGGAGAGCGGCAGGCGGACGAGTTTGTCAAAACAAACGTGACCGGTACAGCTAACGTTATCGACGCGGCGATATTGACCAGTGTACCGCGAACGATGTTTGTTTCGTCGGACAAGGCGGTAGCGCCTTTCAATGCCTATGGTAAATCAAAAGCGATGGCTGAGTCGCTTATCATTCAGGCCAACATACGCGGCGCGCATCGTAAAATCAGATTTGCCGCCGTTCGGGGCGGCAATGTCTGGGGAAGCCGGGGATCGGTGATTGAGATATGGCGCGAATGTCTCAAGACGAGCAAGCCAATTGAGGTATCCGATCCGAGCAATACGCGCTTTCATTTATCTATGGATGAGTGGTGTGCTTTCGTTTGGCGTGCCATAGGCGATATGCGCGGCGGTGAGATATTCGTTCCAAAGCTCCGCGCGTGGAAGCTGGACGATTTGGCACACGTGTTCACACGCGCGCATCCAGACAACGCCGGCGAGCCTTACCCGTTCTCGATAGCTGGCGTGCTGGACGGCGACAAGCCACACGAGACGCTAATAGCGCCGGGCGAAGCGTACCGCACAATTGACGCGGACTGGTGCTATATCGTCGAGCCTTCCGAGGCGGTATGCGGTGTGTGGGAGTACGTGCCGCACCTGGGTCGCAATCTTCAGGATGGCTTCGAGTATACGAGTGCACAGGCATCACGGATCACGCGAGAGGGATTGAGGAACCTAATCTATGGGTAGCATGGCGTTGGCTGGTGACGCATCGACGCAAAGCCGGGGACGGCGCCCGCTGCCCCCCGGGGCGGTGCGCGGCACGACCATAGCGGCGCGTGGCGTGACTGAGACGGTTCGATTCGATTTCGAGGACGGCCATCACGAGCGGCGTGAGTTGCTTTCGTGGGTGGGCGGTCAGGCCGGCCTGCTGTTTGGGGCATCGCCCGACTTGTCGCAACTGCCGTTTGATGCTTTACATCTGCGTGAGACGCACGGATCGTATGGGCACGCCGCAGAGTATGATTTGGTCGATGTGCTCGGCGAGGTGTTCGACGGCTATCTCACGTCACCCGAGATGTCCTGCCGTTTCTTTCAGTCTGGCGGTGAAGCGTGCGCTGCGGCGGTCCGGATCGCGCGCGCGGCAACGAGGCGGGATGCGATTGCTACGAGCGGGTATCATGGCGCGGCGACGGACTTTGCGCATGAACCGAAATGGTTAGGGTATCCGCGCGCTAATCTATGGCTGAATCGGCGATTCGAGTTTGGTGAGACCGAGCGAATGAATGAGGCGGCTTCTGGCATAACTTATCGTGCGGCTTTTGGGTCTGCTGCCCCAATGCCATATAACCTTGATTACGGTATATCTTCCTCCTGCATCATAGTTGAGGTTCCAGCTTGGGATGACGAAAATGCTATTGCCTCATTCCTGCAAGCGTGCCGCATGGAAGCCGATCAGCAGGGCATCCCGCTTATTATCGATGATGTGGTGTGTGGCTTCCGCCTCGCGCTGGCTGGATCATGTGAACGATACGGTATTCAGGCTGATATGGTAGTGCTCGGCAAAGCCATGAGCGCGACGGGTTGTGTGTCGGCGCTGGTCGGGCGAGCCGATCTGGTCGGGCGACTCGGGTCCGACGTGTTCTATTCGACTACATTCGGCGGCGCACCTGGGCCGTGCAGCGTCGCAGCGGCTACGGTGCGGTGGTTGATTAGGCATCGCAGAGAAGTGTATAGTTTCCCGTCAGGATTGCAGGCAAGCATCAGAGAGTATCAGATCGGACATCTTAAGCGCATAGGCCGTGCTCTGAAAGACGGCTTGAACGATCGGGGAGTTCACTGCGTCGGCCAACCCGAACGCAGCGTCGTTGTGTTTGACACGGACGACGAATGGCTGAACTGGTGCGGGCGCATGATTGAGCAGGGCGTGATGATTCATAGGCCGAACTTTCCGACGATGGCTCATACTCTGGCCGATGTCGAAAAGACGCTGCGGGCAGTCGAGGCGATTCGATGAAGGTGATTATCTTTGGTCTTGGTTCAATCGGAAGTCGGCACGTAAGTAACCTGATGACATTGCGGCCTTCTGCGATTATTATGGCTGCCGATCCGAAATGCGATTCCCCTGATTCGATTGCACTGTCGAATCTGATAGAATCAATTGATCGTCGTGGATGTGCCTTCGCAGATTGGCGTGAGGTTATGAAGTCACATGATGATGCCGATGCCGCAATCATCGCCAGCCCGACCGAGGCGCATCTTGAGCAAGCGATGGCCTTGCGCGATGCGGGGATACCGTTCTACCTTGAAAAGCCGATAGGCACGCTCGACCAGGTAGCGCAGTTCGCGCGGCTGAACGTGGATCGGTGCGCGGTCGGGTATCAATATCGCTTTCATCCTGTCTACCGTGAAGCTGCGCCAATTATTCGAGATAGCGCGTCTGTTAGGTTCGCTGCGAATGATGATTTGCTAGATCGATATGGCCCGGACTGCCTGAGCTACATCGCAGCGCATCCGATTGATACGGCGATTTGGCTGCTGGGGCCAGCGTCAGATGTGGACATGGAAACAGACGGACGCAGAGTGCGCGGAATCATCGAGCATGAATCGATGGCAATCAGTGAGCATTCCTATCAGATACACATCGCGCCGCGCGCATCTATCGTGGTGGCGTCCGGGCTTAAGTGGTTTCTCGACCCGTGCAATGATATGTATCTCGATGCGCTATCGGCCTGGCTTGCCTGGGTTGGCGGCGCAGAACGAGACGGACGAACGGCGACGCTGGCCGATGGGCTGGCGGCGCTGGAAGTCATGAGCCAGGTTAGGAGGACATGATGCTAATCACAACTCTCACGCTAAAGGCGAAAGTCACCAAAGGTAGCAACGTTATCGAGCAGCAGCCAGCCGGCTACGAAGTCATCACAACGCATCTGGGCAACGAGCGCAGGCCGAAATTTGAGTACGCCAACGTTACGGGTGCATCAGTCGGCGCGATGTCCACAATCGAAGCACCAATCGACCTTCTGCCCGGCGATGAGTTGCGGGTCGATGCCGACCTGGGCACGGTACATGAGGTTATCCGGGGCGGTTCGGTATTCTGGCCGAAGGCAGAGGGCGGCAAACATGGCTGATATTCTCATCTATACCGTCGGTGATCGGGTGCATGGCATGGGTCATGTTGTGCGCTGTCTTGCGCTGGCTGATGCGCTTGTGTCATTGGGGCACACCGTCATGTTTGCCACACAGCACGAAACAGCGGGCTTTGATCGGATTCGCAGGTCGTCCTATCGGGTAGTAGATTATGCGCCTGATGATCTGACCTGGGTAATGCGCTCTACTCGGTATCAGGCTTGTATCGTTGACGTGGAAAACGGGCCAGATCGAATTATGCTGAACGCGGCGCGCAGATTTAGCAAGGTCGTTGTTATCGGTGGATCGGGCTACGTGATGAAGGACAGAGAAGCGATCCGCGAGATAGCTGATCTGTTCATCGCCCAGACGCTTCTACCGAACGATGCCGATGTAACGGGTGCAGAGTATATCGTCATTGATACGAAATATGCGCGGTGTACGCCGAATCCGGGCGGCCACATTCTGATCAGCATGGGGGGCAGTGATCCTCACAACATGACGGCGGCAGTTCTGGACGCGCTGACGGGGACAGAGGATTGGGCATTGACGATAGTCAACGGGCCGGCCTCCGAATCGACGGCAGGCTTCATAGAATCAGAGACGGTACGAGTGATCCATGCGCCCGACTCGCTCGCGCCATACCTGGACGGAGCGGCGCTATTCATTGGCGCGCTTGGCATGTCGGCCTTTGAGGCGGCGGCGGCGGGCGTACCGGCCATTCTGACGGCCTGGAGCGCAGACCACGAGCGCACGGCTCAGGAGCTTGAGCGGCGGGGCTGTGCTGTCTCGATTGGCGTGTGGGACAATTTCAACGGTGACGCCTTGCGCGCCTCGGCGAAAGACATCCTCGGTAGCGATATTCACTGGTCAGAGATGTCCCGCGCAGGAAAGATGCTGGTTGACGGCAAGGGCGCTGGGCGGGTAGCGCAGTTCGTCGCCCGACTGGTTGCGGGTGAGTCAGTCATGGTTGCGGATACGCACGCGGAGCGTGTAATTCATGCCGAGGCGACGGTCAGGGCGAGTCGAAAGGGAAAGCGTGATAAGTCATAGACGATTGATTGTCGCTCTGTTGGTGATGTTCCTTCTGGTCGGTTGTGGATACGGTGCGCCTCCCAACTCTACCCGCTTCCATATCTGGTGCTATCAATACGGTAAGCTGATTGTCAGTCGTATTGTCATCAAGGCGTGGCACGGCCTGGATTACTACTGGAAGGATGAGCAGACGGGCGGGAAGGTACTGTTCCCATCACGGGAAAGCGGCGCATCATGTGCATGGCTAGGGTTGCCAGATGCCGAATGAGCACGCTGGCCCATTACTCGGAGAACGTGACGGCCTGCGCGTTATTGACTGCAAGGCGTGTGGTTACGCGCACCTGGAGACGATGCCGAACGCAGATAACCTTGACCGGTTCTATGCTTCGTCCTTCTGGCAGGTCGAGAAGGCGGGCGCGCTGGAACGGATGGAGCAACAGCGCGAGTGGTGGTCGGCGATCTATGGCGACTGGTTGGAATTGATTGAGAAGCATACTCCGAACAGGACGCTGATCGATGTAGGAGCCGGATACGGTCACTTTATGCGGGAAGCTCAGGCGCGTAGATGGAGGGCACACGGTATTGAGCCGAGCAATGAGGCTGTGAAATATGCGCCGAGCGATACGTTTTATGGAGTATGGGAGAATCTCAATACATGGATTCGATACGCCTGCATATCTGCGCTCTGGCTGGTTGAGCACCTGCCCAGTCCGTTAGATTTCTTGCGTTGGACACACAAACGCCTAGCGATCGGCGGAGTTATGTTGTCAGTCGTACCTAATGACTTCTCTCCCATCCAGCTTAGAGCAAATCGTGAGGTCGAAAAGCCGTTCTGGTTTATTGATAAGACTCATCTCAATTACTTCACGCCTGAATCGTTCGCTAACCTGCTTGGGCGCGCTGGCTTTCGTATCGTCGAACGAAGCACGCTGCATCCTGTCGAGCGATTACTGCTGGATGGCGACGACTACACAAACAATCCTGCTCTTGGCGCGAAGCTGTATCATAGCGTGACGCAATACGACTTAGAGATGACACGGCCTGAGCGCATGGCACGCTATCAGGATTTGGCGCGGCGTGGAGAGGGCAGGGAATTGGTCATCGTGGCGGTGCGTGAATGAATGAAACGTCACTTATTACAGGCGGATCGCGCGGCATCGGCAAGGCGACGGCGGATATGCTGCGGCTAAAGGATTGGCAAGTGATCGCGCCGAGCCGCAAACAGCTTGATTTGAGCGTGTTTGGATCATCGAGATATTTCGCATCTGCCTGGAATACGTCACCGCTTTGTCCACGGCTGCACGCTCTCGTTCTGTGTGCCGGCGAGTGGTACTCTGCGCCAAACGAAAAGACGGATGACGCGGATTATGTCAGACAGTTCCAAATGTTCTTATCGCACGAGAACCTGATGCGTGGCCTTCTGCCTCGACTGGCTGAGGCGCGCGGCTGCGTCGTTGCCGTGGCCTCTACGCGAGCTTTTGTTGGTGGAATAGAGACGGGGCCATACAGCGTGGCGAAAGCGGCGCTCGTGACACTGATGCAGGGATACGCACGGGAGTATGGTAACGGGGTAAGATTTAATGCAGTGGCTCCGGGCCTGACAGATACCGACTTGGGTCGTCAGGTCATAGCCACTGGCGGAGCAAAGCCGGATGCCGTTGCGCAGCCAGCCTGGTCGGTGGCACGGGCCATAGTCGATCTAATCGAGGATGGCAAGAGCAGCGGGCGCGTGGTGCGCGTGGTGGATGGCGTGGCGAGTGATGCGAGGTGGACATGGAGCATGTGATTGATATTAGGTTTCAGGTGTCGCTCTGTCGATTTATTGGCGTGGAAGTAGATAATCCTGTCATTATTATACACAATGGCGCGACATACTGTCGCGGTTGTTATACGCTCCTCAAACTGGATTCACCTATTCGCGGCATCTACAAAGGACATCTGGCCGATCTGATGGGAAACTGGGAAGATGAAGTAATGTACCTCAAGTTTGGAATATGCAGAATATGCGGCGAAAGTCTAATGAGCATGAGGATTGTATGCGGAGAAGGCTTTACCTCTGATGTCCTGTTTCAGAATAATAAAGTACATGCTGGCAGGTAGGGATGAACATGGAGTTAGTCAACCCGATTTCGGCCTATCCTATCGGATCACGCATCGAGGACATTGGCGGCGTGGCGATGCGCGGTATTCCTGAGAAGCAGGGCTGGGCGTTCTCTCGCCACGGCTGGCTAGAGGCGCGGCATAACAGCGGCGACGCTGACGCTATCGGTGCGGCGGTACGGCGGTCACTGAGGCCGCTATCTGCGCCGATGCTGGCCAAGGCGCGAGAGGAGTATGCGCGGCGCGAGGTCATTCCGTTTCCGCGCTACTTCATCATTGAGCCGACTGCGCTCTGCAATCGACGCTGCCCGTTCTGTACGATTCTCGTCACGAATCGCAAGGGTATGATGAAGTGGGGGCACTTCAATAGACTTATGCAGGAATGTAAGCAGCACGACGTATATGGTATATCACTCTATCAGCTGGGCGAGCCGATGCTGTGGCGAGACATGATCGGCGGTCAAGCGTTGGGAGTCTCTACACTGATTGCCGGCGCAAAGGCGGCAGGTTTCCGCGCCGTCAACCTCAGTACAAACGGTGACGTTTCAAATCTCGCTGATGTGTTAAGTACGCCGCTCGACGACCTGATCATAAGCATCGACGGCACGACCGCTGAGGTCTACGACGCCAATCGGCCTAGCACGAAACCGAACGATACTGGTGCGTTCGGGCGCACAGCAGAACGCGTGCTCGCGTTCTTGGAGGCGAAGGCGAAGCGCGGCGACGTTAAGCCGTTCGTCCGTCTACAGTGTATCAATAAGGACAACACGGCATCGCAGGTATTAGACTTTATCCGATACTGGATCGCTGTGCCAGGTGTTGACGACATACTGATCAAGAATCTTGATTCAATGCGTCCCTGGTTCGGATCCAAAATTGTGAGCGATGCTGAGGACGCTATCAAGGCCGAACGACTCGGCGCGATGCCATGCCAACATCTATACGCTGTCGGATCAATGGTCGTCGATGGTCGATTCAACGCCTGCGCACACGATGCTCGAACCGAACTAACGACAGATGGCGCGAACATCGGCGAGATGACGTTCGCGGAGTGGTGGAACGGCGAATACTTGACGGCGCTCCGGGCAGAACATGAGGCGGGGCGATTTAATCATGTGTGTGGTCCGTGCCGAGAAAGGGATACCTGGTTGGGATGAAAACTCTCATCCTCCTCGGCGGTGGCATCGAGGCCGTTCCCATCATCCAGCGTGTGCGCGAGTTGGGTTTCCGCGCCGTCATCGTTGACGGTGATCGGAATGCGCCAGCTAGTCGCCTGGGTTACTTCATTGATGCCTCATGCTATCATGCCTCAGAGGCGATACCTGTACTGCGTGCCAGTGGCATTCGGTTTGATGGCGTGATGTGTGCGGCGGTCGATGCGCCAGTCGCGTGCGCCGAAGTCGCGGCAGCTTTCGGGCTGCCGGGGTTGAGCGTGGAGGCAGCGAGATTGGGGCAAGACAAGCTCAGGCAGGTATTTGCGCTATGGGATGTAGTATCTCATCCCGACAAAGCCAGTGCTGAAATAGTCACCGGAGAGATTCATATACCGTCATGGGCCGGCGTTATTAAGCCCGTCGATTCACGCGGTGGGCGCGGCGTAATCCGTCTGCTTCCTGGCACCGATCCATCTTGGGCTTATGAGCAAGCCCGTGCCGCTTCACCGACAGGACGCGTTATGGTCGAGCGGTGGCTAGATGGGACGCAACTCAGCACGGAGAGCATCATTCAGGATGGGCGTGTGCTGTTTACGGCAGTTGGATTGCGCAACTACGCTCGGCTGGACGAGTTCGCGCCGTATGTGATCGAGGATGGGTTCGATGAGCCGGCCGGAGACGACGAAACCAACGTGATGATTTGCGACGTTGTTGAACGTGCCTGCCGCGCTCTTGGCTGGTATCAATCCGGTGCAGGAACCGTCAAGGGCGATCTGGTAGTCCATGATGGCAATATATATGTTATCGAACTGGCCGCGCGTCTGTCCGGTGGCTTCTTTGCCTCGCACGGTCACCCGTCGGCCTACGGCGTCGATTTCGTTGGCGCTGCAATTAAGGCGGCGCTCGGATACACGCTTGAGGAGCCGAAACCTTACGCGCGCGGATTTGTGTCGCAGAGGTATGTGTTTCCGTCTCCTGGCGATACCGGAAAGACAATCAAGGAATGTCGCTTGGCGCTCAGTGGCGAATTCGAGACACTCAACATTATGCCGGGCGATGTCGTCAAACCTGTTGCTTGTCATCCCGCTCGATGGGGCCAGGCGCTCGCCACGGGGCGCACGCCAGACGAGGCGCGAACGCGGGCAGAGGTAGCGGTCGCAGGCATGAAGGCGGGGGTGGTGCTGAGATGAGCCTACACGCGCACCTGACGGCTATCTGTGATGGCTGCGGGATTAAGGTTGAGCGAGATGTGCCGCTCAATAAAAAAACCGCTGACGGACTCATGAGCGAAGAGGGCGGTGTAATTTGATGCTCACTCTAGCGCAAGCTCCATGATCCATGACTGATTACGCCGTCATCATCGCTGCCCGCATGTCCAGCACGCGCCTACCCAGCAAGGCGCTGGCGGTCTATTGCCCTGATGGTACAACGAACCTGGCTCAAATCGTATCCCGCTGGCGTCGTCACTCGCGCCGATCGCCTATAGTCATCGTTGCCACGACGGACGGCGCTGAGGATGACGACATAGAATTGATGTGTGATGCGCTCAGTGCGCCATGCTATCGCGGATCGCGCGACGATGTAGTATCACGTATGGATAAGGCGCTCAAGCAGCACGCGCCCGATGCGCATTTTGTGGCGCGAGCAATGTCTGATAATCCTCTAGTTGACGTGACGTTGGCTGACTGGCGGCTTGATGTACTGACTGAGACCGATGCCGGTGGCTTGTGGTTCGGGCCAGACCACGAGCGCATCACTTATGCCGGAACAACCGACGTGTGGAGTCGCGCTGCGTGGGACGTGATTGTGTCAGAATCGAGGGATGATGAGCGGGAGCACCCCGGCCTGTACTACTGGCGACACCTGAGCCGATTTTCTGCTGTGCAACTTCCGTTACCGATGCGCGAGTATCTCGCGCCTGTGCGTACAGAGCTAGACACACCAGAGGATTTAGAAATGTTCTGCGCTCTATGGCGTGACTGGGCACTAACGGAATCTGAGACGTGCATCCCGACGATGTGGGCGCTGACAATGATAGAGCGAAGCCCAGAGTTGAGGGCCATCAATGGTCGTGTCGTTGTCAAGACACAGACGCGTGCAGAGTGGCCGAGGGGCCTCGGCTTTCTGTGCGAGCAATGTCAGTCACGGCTAGGCGGCATTGTAGCCGGCGATCTGGAAGTGCGGTGCGCCAGGTGCGGCAAGCCGCGCAAGTTCTATGCACACAAGCCACGAGGTGAGAATCGAGAACGCCACAGGCCGAGCACGATGGGATACTAGCATGTCCGTCCAGTTCGTAGCCGAAGTAAGCAGCAACCACAATCAAGACCTGTCGCGCTGCACCGCTTTCGTGGACAGAGCCGCCGGCCTGGGCTGTTGGGGTGTCAAGTTCCAGCTATTCAGAGTCGATAAACTGTTTGCGCCCGAAATCCTGGAGCGCAGTTCGGAACATCGCGCGCGCCGAGCGTGGGAGCTTCCAGTATCGTTCCTGCCAGAAATCGCGGCGCGTTGCCAGCAGCGCGGGATTCAATTCGGCTGCACGCCGTTCTATCTGGAGGCGGTCAGTGAGCTTTTGCCGTTTGTGGACTTCTTCAAAATTGCCAGCTATGAATTACTTTGGGATGATCTGCTTCGCGCCGTGGCCCAGACCGGTAAAACTGTCGTCATCTCAACAGGCATGGCGAATCTTTCAGAACTTTCGCATGTATCGAAAGTGCTCCGCGAGAACGGAATGCAACAGGTCACATGGTTGCATTGCAATTCGAGTTATCCGTGCCCGATTGAGGAATGCAATCTCGCGGCAATGGATCGAATCAGAGATTCGTCAGCTAACAAGCGTGATACTGGCTGGTCGGATCACAGCGTCAATCCAGGCATAATTTATGCCGCCGTATTCAAGCATGACGCGAGCATGATTGAGTTTCACTTAGACCTCGATGGAACGGGCGCAGAGTACAAGATCGGTCATTGCTGGTTGCCTGAACAAATCGCACCCGTGATCCGTGCGGTGCGCGATGGCGAACGAGCCGAGGGCGATGGTCTGAAGATACCTAAATCATCAGAGCGGGCGGATTGGGATTGGCGGCGCGATCCGTCAGATGGACTAAGGCCGATGAAGGCAGTACGCGAGTCGTTCTTGACGTAGTGATGCGAACAGTGGTACAGTAGTGCAGCAGTGAAAGCCTGCCGCATTCGGCGGCTCACAGAGCGTAAGGCCGCTCCCATCCGGGGCGGCTTTTCATTTGCTTATGATACTGACACGAGCGACTAACTCACTGATGATGGATCGGCTACAGCGTGCGGTAAGCATGAGTACGCAGACCGCGCGCCTATCCCTGCCCGACTTCATCCGGGGCGCATGGTCTACGCTGGAGCCAGTCACGAGATATGTACACGGCTGGCACATTGACGCAATCTGTGAGCACCTGACCGCCGTCACGAACGGTCAGATACGCAACCTACTGATTAACATCCCCCCGCGCCACATGAAAAGCCTGAGCGTGTCCGTGTTCTGGCCGATGTGGGTATGGACGTTCAAGCCGGAAATGCGTTGGCTATTTGCCTCATACGCCGAAACTCTCGCTGTACGCGATAGCCTCAAGTGCCGGAGACTAATTCAATCGCCGTGGTATCAGGGACAATGGTCGCACGTATTCAAGATGACAGGTGACCAGAACGTGAAGGGTAACTTCGAGAACGACCACACGGGTTATCGTTTCTCGACTGGCGTCGGCGGGGCCGCGACGGGCGCCGGCGGCGATGTCATCGTGGCCGACGATCCACACAAGACACACGAGGCGGAAAGCGATACGATACGTGAGAATGTCCTGGTATGGTGGGACGAGACAATGAGCACGCGTCTCAATGATCCAAACACGGGCGCGAAGATTATCATCATGCAGCGCGTTCACGAAGCAGATTTGAGTGGGCACGTCTTAGAGCAAGGCGGATATGAGCATCTGTGCCTGCCAGCAGAATACGAGTCGAAGGCTTACACGACGGGAATTGGGTGGAGCGATCCGCGTAAGGTCGAGGGTGAACTGCTTTGGCCAGAACGATTCGGCCACACTGCGCTGGAAGGTCTCAAGCGTGAATTGGGCGTGTATGGTTCAGCCGGACAGCTTCAGCAGCGGCCCGTCCCGCGTGGGGGCGGGCTGTTTCAGTATGCGCAGATAGATACGGCTGAGAGTGTTCCGGTCGAGGCAGTGCGCGTGCGTTACTGGGATTTGGCGGCAACCGAAGGCGGCGGGGCGTTCACGGTCGGACTGCTGCTTGCCAGGGACGCTGAGCGAAGGGTATATGTGGAGGACATTCGACGCGGGCAACTGTCGATCGGACAGCGCGACGAACTCATTTTGCAGACTGCGCGCGACGACGCACTGGCATACGGCAACACGGTACAGATATGGATCGAACAAGAGCCGGGCAGTAGCGGCAAGGAAACGGCAGAGGACAAGGTCGCCATGCTACGCGGATTTCCGGCGCACGCAGAGAAAGTCACGGGCAGCAAGGAAGTTCGGGCTGAACCGGTCGCGCGCGCGGCTGAGGCGGGTGAGCTTTGTGTGCTAAGCTCCGACTGGACAGAGGGATTCTTGTCGCGTCTTGCACTATTCCCAATGGGTCGCTACAAGGACGAGATCGACGCGCTGAGCGGTGCATACAACAAGCTGTCATTGGTTCAGTATCTATCACCTGGCACAACGGCGAAGGCTATTGGGGATGCCCAGGCTGTATCTCGCTTTACCCGAAAGACCGTAAGCGGAAGCCGTTGGGGACGTGACGAAAAGCGCGGCTGGCGCAGATAGGAACACCACATGATAGACGACATCGCAAGGCGAAACGATGAGATAGCTGCCGCACTGAAGATGACTGGTCGAGGCGCAGCGAAGGCGCTCGCGCGTCAATATGGCCTGAGCGTGTCTCACGTCTACCGCATTGGCAAGCAGGCGAACGGCGTCGAAAGATTTGCTGACAATGGCGACCAGACGCCGAGCCGGTCAATGGTCGGCGGCGGGCTATTCAAAGAACTTGGCATGACTGGCCTGCGGCGCTTTTTGGGCAGCGGCGAGATTGATGAGGAGTATGATCGCGTATGGAAGCCGCTCAATAAGAAGTGCGCTCTGATCAAAGAGATGGCAGACGACGCTATCTGCGCCGCTGTCGAGATGGCCGTGCGCATGACGCTGCGCCGCGTCGGATGGTATGTGGAACCGGGCGGCAATGAGGATGTAGACAAAGAGGCTGCTGAGTGGCTTGAGACCTGCAAAGATGATATGAGCCAGTCGTGGAATGATACGATCGATGGCGCACTAGGTATGATTAAGTTTGGCTTCCAGCCTGCCGAGATTGTCTACAAAAAGCGCGGCGGCCTGCGCGATGGTCAAGCTGTCCCTTCCAGCAAATACGACGACGGTCGAATCGGCTGGCGCAAGTGGACATTCATCGCGCCTGATTCTCTCGCGCCCGGATCGCCCTGGCAGTTTGATGAGTACGGCGGACTACAGGGCTTCACACAGCAAGCGCCGCCGGATTATCAGACAGTCGTCATCCCGATTGACAAGGCGCTATTGTTTCGCTCGACGGCAGAGCGTGGCAATCCTGAAGGCCGATCTCTATACAGGCCAATGTATGCCGCGTGGTACATGAAGAAAAACCTGGAGGAAATTGAGGCTATCAGTGCTGAGCGCATTGGCGCCGGCTTTCCTGTGGCCTACCTAGGCCGCGATGTTCAAAAGAACTTGGACGATCCAGAGTCGGACGCCTCGCAGATTCAGAACGCTCTGCGCAATATCCGCGTCGATGATCAGATGTCGTTTCTGATTCCGTTCGCTAAGATGGGTTCGGGCGCGGCCGAGGGTGACGGAGTTCTGTTTGAGTTCGTGTCACCGCCCGGCACGAAGGCTATCAATTTTCATGAAACGATTACGCGCTATGAGCAGCGCATGGCTATGGTCGGGCTGGCGCAGTTCATCCACCTGGGAATGAACCAGGTCGGCGCGCGCGCATTGGGAGAGTCGTCTACTGACTTCTTTACGTTGGGCGTCATGGGTTGGGTGAACAGCATTGAGGAGACGATTCACCGCTACGGAACGGAGCGTCTATTTCGTCTCAATGCCTGGCCGGGACTGACAGGTTATCCGCGCATCAAGCACGAATCGGTAACGCGTATCTCGATTGGCGAAATTGCAGACTACATCAACAAGCTGGTCGGCGTCGGCGTCATCGTGCCGGAGCCGGAGTTGGAGAAGCACGTCCGAGCGTTGGCCGATCTACCGGAGAAGCCGATTCGGGTCATGCCCGCTGAGCCGACTACGCAGAAGGCGAAAGAGACGGAGCCGGAGACGGGAGATAAGGGCGAGGCGGCAGAGGCGGCATCGGAACGCTTCGCTGACCTTCGCGGCGCAGGTCGTCCCGGTGCGAAACCAAAGGCGGTCCAGGCTGTCAATACCTACCAGACTGAGCTATCGCGCATCTATAGTCGATGGTCGGATGACTTGGCCGATCAGCTTGCCGAGGCAGAGCCGGACGAGCGTGACGACATCTTGGAAGTAGCACTGGCGGCTCTGCTGGTGTCTCTGCGCGCCGAGGGACGCAAGCGCATCACGGACGCCGCGATTCTGGCGTGGGACGACACGGCTCCGACACCCGAAATGCTTGACGAATTAAGCGAAGCCATTAAATCAAATGACAGATACTTGAGTGAATCTTTGATACCAGCGATTCGCTCTAAGTCAGAGGCAGGACTCACGGATGAGGATATTCTGTTGGCTATTGAGGCCGGAGAGGGCGACAAAGTATTCGGGTCGCTATTGATGACAATGGCAGCCAGGGTTGCGGCGTATAGTGGCGCATGGTGGTCGATATATAATCGCATCCTAGGGGATAAAATTCAGGAAAAGGGCAAGAAGATAATTGCTTACCTCGATCCATTGGCGCATCACTGTTCAGAATGTCCAGAGTTTCAATCGGTGGACGGCAGGGTATATGATAGCTTTGACGACTATCTTTCAGCCACGGGCGGACGTGTACCGGGGGAATTTGAGTGTCGCGCATGGTGTCGCTGCTGGTTGGCAGAGGAATAAAAAACGAGAACGCACCATTAAGGTGCGTTCTCCCTTGCCATTACAGACCTCTCCTGACTAGACCATGCCTCGCCGATCAGTTCTGGTCCGGACTTCTCTCCACCTCACCAATCCGCATCATTCCCAAACCAACTCACGCCAATCGGCGGGAATGATGCCGTCTCTTAGCGCCGATGCTATCATGCCCCTGTGCCGATTATCAGCACGTAGGACATGACAGCGGCGGCACAGGGTACGCAAGTTGCTCAACTCATTACCGGCACGCTTGCCGGATCGAATATGGTCGATATGCGCCGTCTCAACCGCTACGGGAATATGACAGTGAACGCACTCGAAGCCATCGCGTTGCAAAACTGTGATGCGTGTCTGCTGCCATATCTCGCGTGGTTGTCGTCGTTTGGGCATTGTGAATCCCTTGCTGTACTCAACCGCGCTGCTCTCTACCGATCTATGCCGCGCTACACCCGACTCCGCTCAGCGCCGCCTTGTTATTCTGTACTGCGCCGCACCTGGTTATTCAACTACCTCAAACGACGCAACTTCAAACCGGCCCATGCCGATTTTGCGCCCGCTGCCGATGCCGCTCAATCGCCCGCCATCAATGACCGCTGCTTCCATCTCGTTACGGCTGACGATGGTCTTATCCCACACGATCGAGAATTCGCACGACCAACCCGGCGAGCAGGCGACGCGGTAACGAACATTGCGTCCTTTCGTGCTTGGATTGACCACGCCGCGCACGTCGAGATACACCGGCGCTTCCGGGTCTCGCGCTGGAGGTTCGATGGTAACAATGTCGAAAGCCTTTCCATTCGGGAATCCCGGCCAGTAGCGATCGATCAAGATGATCGAATCGACGATTTGCAGCGTAGCGATCACGTTCGCTTGAATCGATCCGCGTCCGCGCTTCGTGTTCCTCGCGCCTTCACGGATGACGGCGAAGGCATAGGTTGCGTCAATGAACAGTTGACCATCTTTTGTGACGCTGACGGTCTTGCGGAATTCTTCGGGATCATTGCCCGCCACTCCCGAACGCTCCTGCTTTTCGAGCGGAAGTGCATCCGGCCCGAATTTGTGATGAAGCATCGGCTTGACGCCGACAATACGAACCTTCGCGGTAAGAATGTTGCCCATGCTAGACCTAACCTTTCTACGCCATGCCAGTCCAGTCCGTGCTTCGCCCCACAATTCCGTTCTGCGCGGAGCTGAACCATGCCCCGTTACGCCAGGCAAGGTCATGGCGCTGAAAGCAATTTGCCGCCATCTTCCGTTTTGTCATCACGGTTGCTTGGGCCGGATGGCGCTACCGGAAAAGGGCGGCAAGTTGCAGACAAACAAAAACGCCACAACCGACCCAAGCACTCACAGTATACAGCGCATTAGCTGGAAATGTCAAGCACTGCGCAGCATTCTTACACCTGCTGTACCACAGCGCGAAACGTCGCTCTTGACATCCTGGTTCATTCGGGCGCATAATCAGCACAGTTGAATAACGGTTTGAATCTGCCCGCGTTAGGCGGGAAGCTACGGTTTGCAGAGGCCGATCTATAGATCGGCCTTTTTGTTTGCCTATGGCAACCTACGATACACGGTGTCCGAACTGCAAAGGGCGGCACGAAATCATCAAGCCGATGTCGGCCCCGATGCCGGCTTGCCCCGATTGTGGCGCAACGCTCACGCGCCTCTATTCTCCCGTCACTGTGCAATACAACGCGACGGGATTCCACACAACCGAATACACGCGTTTTGAAAAGCAGGTCGGACATGAACGGGCTGCGCGCTTCCGGGCGCAACGTGAAGATGCCGAGGCGCGCGCAAGGGCGGGACGGCTGACGCCATACGAGAAGGCGTTGGAGGCTATTTGATGCCTGGACAGAATTATGCCTTCGAGCCGTTTGCTTCTCTTGATGGCGTGCTGCGGGGAGAGCCGATCCGCATCATGCCCGCCGGCGTGTTCTATCGTGGCGAACGCAAGCTCAACATCACCGAAGATCGACTGAAGGCCATCGCTGCGAACTTTAAGGCAGGTCTGCCGCGCTTCCGTGTTCCGATCAATGAGAATCATGCAGGCGTCGGCAAGGTCGGACAGGTCAATGGCGTCGAGTATATGCCTGTCGGTAGCGACGGGCCCGGGCTGTACGCGACGCAATACGAGCTAACCGAGGAAGGGCGCAAGCTCGTTCAATCCAAGCGATTTGACGCGACAAGCCCGGAAGTCATTTGGTCACTGCTGGACGGCGCGAAATACCAGGACCCGCAGTCGGGCGAGTATGTCGACAATGTGCTGGTTGGTCTGGCGCTGACCGAAAAGCCGTTCTTTGGGCACGACAAAGTTGCGCTCTTTAGCGCGGAAGGGGGTGCGATGGATGGCGAGGGCGACATGCCCACGATGAAGAAGGTCAAACGCATGCTGACTGACATGATGGCGCTGTTTAGAGATGTGCCAGATGCAGACAAGGCCAGCGACGCGTCGATTGCTGATTCATTCAAGGACTATGACACCGAAACGCGTCGTGATTTCGCGCAGAAGGGGTGGGCACTACCGGATGGCAGCTATCCTATCGCTGATAGGGCCGATCTACAAAACGCGATTCAGGCCATTGGGCGAGGCACGGCCAATCCGAAGGCGACCATCAAGAACCACATTATCAAACGGGCGCGGGCATTGGATGCGCTCGACATGCTGCCTGAAGCGTGGAAGGAAAACATGAGTGCAGAGGAGGACACAATGGCAGACGACAAGAAACCTGTATCGACGCCGACCCCGCAGCCCGAAACGTTCACCGTGAAGGCCGAGGAGTTTGCGACGCTCAAGGCAAAGGCCGCAGAGGTCGATGCCCTGAGCGAAAAGTTCAAGGCGCTCGAAGCACAGGCCACCGAAGCCAAGACGAAGGCCGACAAGTTCGCGGCTGACCTGGCGGCAGAGAAGCATGGACGGCGACTTGACCAGCTCGTTGATAAGTTCGATGCAATGGTCGGCATCCCGGAGAAGGCCGAAACGCTGGCCGACAAGGTTCTGGCGCTGGAAGAGAAGGACGCCGATCTTGCTGCGTTCTTCACGGGTCTGATCGAGAAGGCCGACAAAGCCCTGGTCGAGTCGGAACTGTTCTCACAGAAGGGCAGCGCGCGACAGGCTGAGACCGAAACCTTCGAGTCGGCAGTGGACAAGGTTCTGTCCGATCAGTTCAAGGGCGATGTCGCGCAGTACTCCAACGCGATGGAGATCGTCCAGCGCACCCGCCCCGAACTGGCGCGTGAGTACGTGAATCGGGGACGGAGGTAACGATGGCTACCTACAGAAGCATGAGCAACGATCATGACGTGCCGTTCCTGGCCGACGAAGACCTGACCGCCAAGCAGTACACGCTGCTGCGCCCGGCCTCGACTGTCGGATATGCGGCTTGCGCAAACAGCGCATGTTCGTATGGCATCTTGGGAGTGCTCCAGAACTCGCCGAGCGCGGGCCAGGAGGCAACAGTTCGCTTGATGGGCACGACGAAGGTCTACGGGGAAGCGAACGGCACATGCGGCTTGGCCTATGGCGGCTTTGTTTTTGCCGCTTCGACCGGGCGCGTCGAGGGTTACGCGTCTGGATGCCCCGTCATTGGTCGCTGGCTGTCGGCAGCGGTCACATCAGGCGACGTGGTCGGGGAAATGTTCCTGTTCCCGTTCTCAGCCTGCACAGTCGCGGCTTGCTAGGAGGATATAGAAAATGTCTAAGCCAACTGCCCAGCAAGTCCACATCGATCAGCCGCTGACCAATATCAGCATCGCCTACCTGCCCGGCGATTTCATCGCGGGCATGGTGTTCCCGAACGTTCCCGTCCAGAAGCAGAGCGACAAATATTTCATCTACACCAAAGCCGACTGGCTGCGGCGCGAGGCCGGTCCTCGCGCACCCGGCACACGCGCTCGGCGCGGCGATTATGGCCTGAGCACGGCGCAGTATGCGTGCCTAGAGCGGGCCATCGCCAAGGGCGTGCCGGACGAAGTGGTTGCCAACGCCGACCAGCCGCTGCGACCGCTGGAGGACGCAAGCCGCTGGTGCACCAACCAACTGTTGCTCGAAGTGGAATCGGATGTGCAGAGCGACGTGTTCGGCACGGGCTGGTCGTCCAGCGCGACGCCTTCGCCTCTGTGGAGCAACAACACCTCGACGCCGGTGGACGATGTTGAGACGGCCCGCAACAGCGTCGTTTCAAGCATCGGGCGAGAGGCGAATGTCGGCGTGATGGGGCGCGGTCTGTGGCGCTACATCAAGCAGCATCCCGACATTGTGGAACGCATCAAATACACCGCCGGCCCCACCTCTCCGGCCATCGTCACGATCCAGGCGGTCGCGGCGCTGTTCAGCCTGGACAAGCTCCTGATCGGCATCGCCATCAATGACACCGCCGCCGAGGGCGCGACATCCACGCTGGCCTATCTGTGGGGTAGCCACATGTTCGTTGGCTATGTGGCGCGCGGGCCGTCACTACTGGAGCCTAGCGCGGGCTACGTGTTCACTTGGCAGCAACGGCAGGCTAGCCGCTTCAGAGAGGATCAGGAGCGTCAGGATGTGGTGGAAGTCCGCATGTCGTGGGACACCAAGCTAACGGCGACCGATGCTGGATACTTGATAAAGAGCGCGGCCTGAGTCCGATCAACCTCTGGCGTTAGCGTGATGGCGCGACGCTGGCGAATAGCTGGAGGTCAACATGCCTGTTAGTTTCCGCAACAAGCTGATTCTCAAGGGCGGCTTGCAGCTCGCCGACGATGGCCTTGTGTCGCGCGAGATATACATCCCATATCAGGATGTGTTTATCGCGGGGTGCCCTGTCATGGCGGGCAGCATCGCCATGAACAACATTGGCGCGGGTTCATCGCCGTCGCTTCAGGCGCTGCGCTTTACGGGCACGAAATGTACCTGCCCGATTACCCTGGTTATGCCTGTCCCGATCGACGCAGCGACCGGCGTCGTATGGTCGTCCAGCGGCACGGTCTATGTCGATTGGACGGACATGACGACAGCCACCGCCGCCGCAGTCGTGGGTGCATCGCTGTATCTCATCCCGAATGGGAGCGCCATTGGCGACGCGGGCACGAGTACGCTCGGCGCGGCGGCATCCGGCACAACTATCACGGGCACGAGCGCGAGTGAATTGAACTCTGCCTCACTGTTCAGTTTCACCGCTCCGGCCACGCGCGCGGGATTCTTCGCGCTCAAGACCATCGTCGATAGTGTGGACGCCGGCAATACGAGCGGTAGCAACTTCAACCTGTTCGGTCTGCGCATCAAGTACAACTCAGATCGGATCGGAACGTAACACGAAAGGGGCGGCTCACATGGCTGCCCCTATCCTCTTTGGTGATTAGCGATGGCTGACACGACCTCACCAGACAACCCCACGCGCGGCCCTGTCTCTGGCCTTAATCCTGCCGCGCACGGCGGCAGGGAGTAACAGAATGGCAATCATCGTTCCTAACGCTGGCTCGGTATTCTCGTCGGCGGCGTCCGTCGTCGGCAGTGCGGATAAATGGGTCTGGCTTGGCCTAACGGCTCCCGCTGGCGCATCGGCTAGTGTGATGTGGTACAAGGGCGCGGCGGAAGTGGCAGGTAGTGAGCTAATGCCTATTCTGACGACCTGCCGAACATCGGCGTTGTTTGGCCCATACAACAGCCCGAATGGAGTGTACGCCGGCTGCATCAGTGGCGGCTGTGCGATCGTGTGGATGAAACGCTAGGAGGCTATCACCATGTCTGCCATGACCGATGTTTTCGAGAACGCACTACTCAAGCACATCTTCGGTAACAGCGCATCGCCCTACACTGCCACTCCGTCGCCGTATGTGGGGCTATTCAGCACATCGCCGACCGATACCGCAGCAGGCACAGAGATTACCGACGGCAACTATGCCCGGCTGCGGGTCGTGAACTGGGATACGCCGACGTTGGGCGCGACGGAGAACAGCAGCGCGATTACGTTCGCGTCTGCGCTGGCGGCCTATGACGTGGTGGCGGTGGGAATCTTCGACTCGCTCACGACGGGATGCTTGCTACTGTATGGCAAGCTCTCCACATCGAAGGCGCTCGGCGCGGCAGACGTGCTGGAATTTGCGGCCAGCGCGCTCGACGTGACATTTGATTAGTCTCCATATCTAGCAATCGGGCCACAAGCTAGAGGCAGGTACAGATGGCGATCGGATTTACGAATCTGGGCACGTCGGCCAATCCAGACATAGCGAGCACCACGGATGCCACCAGCTACGCTAATACCGCCTGGACGCCGCCAAGTGGTAGCTTGATCGTCGTGTACGTGTCTCAGCGCGGGAATACCGATGCAGCAAATGTATCGCCATCGATTTCCGGCAATAACATCACCTGGGTGCAGATCAAGACAATCCTACGCGGAACGGCCTACCGATTGACGCTGTTCGGGGCTGACGCTTCGGGGGCTGCCTCCGGGGCCACTACAGTCAGCTTTGGCTCCAATACGCAACAATTCTGCATGGCGTCATTCTTTAGCGCCTCGGGAGTAGACCTCTCCGGAGGTGTCGCAGCGGCATTCGTTCAAAGTCCATCGAATAGCGGCACTGGCCTGTCGGCATCCGTCGCACTCGCGGCCGCCGGCAATGCGGCTAATCGCCCCATATTCGGGTGCAGCCAGAGCACGAATATCGCGCAGACGCCGCGCACGAACTGGACTGAGGCCGATGACATGACCGTCTCGTCTCCGACCGATGGGATAGAAACCCAGTATCGATCGGATGCTTTCGAGACCCTTGCCTCCTCAAGTTGGTCCCAATCTGAAGATTGGGTTGCTATTGCCGCCGAGCTCAAGGCAACGGTAGGCGGCACAACGCATAGCGGCGATGCTTCATTGTCCTCGGCAGCGAATACCGTAAACGTGGCACGTAAGAAAGCCTCGGGTGCATCTGGATTGAGTACAGTCAGCAGCACGATAAATTCTGCCCACAAGACCGCACGCGGAACGATAGGCATCAATGCGGTTGCCAATATGGTGAACGTGGGTCGTATGGTCGCCAGAGGTGTGACAGGGATCGGTGCTGTCGCAAATGTAGCCAGCGCGGCATACATGACTGCGCGCGGAGCGACGACCCTGCAATGTGTGGCCGATTTGGTGTCTGTCGGACGCATGACATTTAAGGGTAACGCGGCGCTGGCGGTTGTAGCCGACCTGGTATCAGCGATGCGCGCAAATTGGAACGGCGCGGCATCCCTGGCCGGAACCGCAAGCCTGATCAACGCCGCGCGATCTATTCTGACTGGATCGACCGCGCTCAATGCGCGGTCGGACATGACTAACTCGGCGCGTTCTGTATTGCGCGCAAACACCAGCACAAACGCGCGCGCCGACCTGTCAATCTCTGGCCGGGCGTTTATGAGTGCAGCCACTGTGCTGTCAGCATACGCCAATATCGACGCATCGGCTCGTGCGACATTGGGAGCTACCGCGATTCTATCCGGTGTATCGTCAACTCAAATCGCAGCGGCCATGCGCGCGGCGGGCGTCGTGGTCTTGACCGGAACGGGTACGCTGACCCCCCAGGGGCACGCTATCGTGAGAGGCGCGACGAGCTTACTCGGCGTGGCCGATCTAGTTGCGCTGTCTGTTTCGCCGATGTCGGCATCGGCTGCATTGGCTTCCGTATCCAACCTGGCGATTGATGGGCGTGTCATCCTGAGCGGATCAGCGGCGTTATCTGGTGTATCGTCTGTTTCGCCAGGCGCACGCGCTACGCTGCGCGGCGTGGCAGGCATAGGGTCTGCGTCAGATGTGCTATCTGTGGCGCGTTTGCTTATGGCGGCTGCGGCCAGCGTCAACGGAACAGCATCGATGCCGTCAAGCATGACGGCGTTTAAGAAGGCTGGAGCATCATTGGAAGTCGTCGCCAGCTTCGCGCCGGATGGTCGCCTGATTCTAAGCGGCGCTGCAGCGTTGGCAGGTACGGCAACCTATGCCGCCAGCGGGCATCTCGTTCTAAGCGGCGCGACGCTGATAGAGACATTTGCCAATCTGAGTGCAGTTGCGACGACTGCTGGCCTTGCAGTCTATGCCGTCATCGAATTGGAGCTACCAGAGCGCGGTTTTGCGATGTCATTGCGGTCGCGGATGTCTCGAATGATGACGCTTATTGTCCCGATCCGTAGTCTAGCAATAGATTTATTCGAGCGCAGTACAGAAGGCGAGCTATTTGAGCGCACAGAAACCCGGACTGCAGGTAAACGATAATGCCATCATACCGAATGTTCAAAGAGTCGCCGTGGGAGCAAGGCGAGGATGAGCAGATCGCTTATGCGTTTGACACGACTCCCTGGGGCGTTACGTGTCCGCTGTCGCCATCGATGGTTGTATTGATCAACGGCTCAGACGTGACGGCATCAAAGACGACCGGATCGGCTGGGATAGGGACATGCGCGACGTGTATCGTCCTGGGCCGGTTTGACAATCCAGTGCCGGGAACGACCTACCGGATTCAGGTCACATTCAAAGATAACAAGGCGACGCCGAACACTTATGGCGCTTACGGCGAAGTGACAGGAGCTTCCTAGCATGGCCTACGCAAGCGGAACCGACGTTGCCTCACTGTGCAGAAACCTGGTCGGATCGGCGTCGTCATTTGATACCTCGACAAGCCCGAACCTGACGCAGGTCAACCTATGGCTGTCAAGCGGCTGTGCGCTGATTAACGCCACACTTGGCACGCGCGGCTACGGGGCCATCCCGACGACATCGGCGGCTTACGATTTCGCGCGAGACGCCAACGCGTTGTATGCCGCCTGGCGCTCGGAAAGCTCACGCATCAATGCTCGCGTCTCGCCAGGCGAGCGGACGCGGGCGGACAAATTCAAGCAGGACTTCAATGATGCCCTGAACGAATTGAAGGCGATGGACTTGTCACGTTTGGGCGTGAGCGTGGCGAACTCGCAGGTGTACGCCGGTGGTATCAGCGTGGCGGATCGGGACAATGTGGAATCGGATTCAGACCGAGTGACATCGCGCTTTATTCGGGGGATGTTCCGCAACAAAGAGGCGATTGAGCCGAGCGGGACGGATGCGGGCGATCCGATGGCACACGAGGACTAGATGGCTAAGGGACTACATCTCATCTATCTGTATGCCGACAGCGCGAACGAGTGGAATTGTAGTCAATGGCGCGCGTTGTCGCCGTCCGACTGCATCAATGCAGAGCACGCCGCCGGACGGACGACGATGACGGCTAAACTGTTCTACATGCCATCGGCTCTGAATTGGCGCCATCCCGAAGTCACTCGCAAGATCGGCGAGGGGGACGTGCTGATATTTCAGCGCAACGTCATCGTTCAGGACGTATGGCAGGCGATGGATTACTGGCGCGCGCTGGGTCGCGCCGTCATCGTCGATCTGGACGATGGCTACCCGATGCTGCCGCCGAGTAACCCGGCCTACCCGTACTGGATTCTCAACAAAATCGGGATGGAGCCTGACCCGACCGATGCTCTGGCTGAGGGATTGCGACACGCTGACGCGCTGACATCGCCGAGCAAGGTCATCCTGAAAGACTGGGAGCATATTACGCGCGGCTATTGGTTGCCGAACTGGACGCGCCGCGCCTGGTTCGAGGGACTAGACCAGAGGCCGTTGGGTGTTCCCGATCTGGAGTTGTACTACGATGAATCTGTCAGCCCGCCGCAAATAAAGACACGCATCAGACCCGATACTGAGGGAGCTATTATCATCGGATGGGGAGGCTCGATCAGTCACGTCGATTCGTGGCTATTCAGCGGCATCGTCGAGGCCCTGGATCGGATTTTAGAGAAACACAAAACCGCGCGCCTGAAGTTCTGCGGATACGAACAGCGGCTTGATTTCGTCTTGAATCGATGGGGAGATCGGGTGATACGTCAGACTGGCGTCAAGCCGGAGCACTGGCCGATGGTGTTATCCACGTTTGATATAGGCGTAGCGCCGATCGAGACTATGCCTATCGATCCGCCCTGGCGTGAAGGCGCTCCGATCGCGTCCTACGACGAGCGCCGCTCCTGGCTCAAGGCGGTCGAGTACATGACCGCCGGCGTCCCGTGGATTGCGAGCCGATCGCAGACCTACTCCGAACTCGCACACATGGGCCGCGTCGTCGATAACACATCCGATGCCTGGTTTGCCGCGCTGGACGACACGATTACGAATCTGGCCGCGCACAAGAGGATCGCCTGGGAGCATCGCAGGTGGGCGATGAAGAGGCTCACGTTAGAGGGTAACATCGGAAAATATCAGGGCATTATGGAGCGCATCATCGCCGAATCGCAAACCCGAAAGGGCGCAAAACTTCCGGGCATAACCTATGTGACGCAGGAAATGCAGGGGGTTGTGGCGTGATGACGAAAGCGCAGAAAAACGAGGCGCTCTACCACGTTGCGGGAGAATGGTTTACCGGTCTGAATCTCATCATCGACGACATCGATTTAGGTGACGTGATGAAGTACGATGTGCTGCGTGTAAGCGGCAGGCTGTTGGAAAGGGAACAATCTGGCGATGGACGAAGAACAGAAAAGCAGTCAGTCCAGTAAACCCGTCATGCTCGTGCCTGGTCATCCGGTCGCGCAGGGATATTGGCGCGGGCTATCTGAGCATTACGATCTATGCTTCATGTATCCACAGGCGTTGGAATATGCCGCCTCGCTCAATCTGCGTTGTCTGAGCCTGATCCAGTTTCAGAACGGAGATACGCAGGAACATGCGCTCAATGCGGCGGCCCAGACTGTGGCGAAGGCGGTTCAGAACGCGCGCGTCATAGCGGGGCGCCTGATATCTTCTCTGGACGGCAGCGCGCCTCAGGAATTCCATTCGGCGGTGGATTGGTGGCCGGGCTATGTCATGCAGCACGCTCAGGCGTTGGCGTCTGAATCGGCCCTGCTCACACAGTTGTCCAATGTGCGAGAGATCGCGGGATGTGTAGTTCACGAGGACGTAGCGCCTGACACGCGCGGCATGGTTCTATGGTGTAAAGCGCGCGGCATTCCGACGATCCACGTCCCGCACGCGGCCTGCCACCTGAGACCGGATGGTGGCCCGGACATTCACCGCGAGTCGCGCTGCGATTGGATCCTGGCGAGCGGCGAATACGAGCGAGACTTCTATTCGGCGAGCGGGCATCCTCTGGAGCGCATCGTTATCGTCGGAGCGCCGCAGATGGACGGATTATATGCTGACGAGGCTATGCCAAACAGGGACGAGGCGCGGCGCGTGCTGGACATCGATAACGATCGCGTAATTTGCTATGCGGGTACGTGGTCACAAACGACTGCGATTCGGGGAAGCGGCACGGCGGAAATAGATGACGGCTTGCGCGCCGTGATTGAGTTGGTACACGAATGGAAGGCCGTGCTGATTATCAAGTCTCACCCGAACGGGGGAGACGATAAGGCATTTGAGAATGCGCTGCGCTCCACGAATACGCCGGGACTCATCACGAAGCATTATCTATCGTATGCTGTGCGCGCGGCGGATGTGCTTATCGCGCAGGGGCCGTCGAATATCTGCATCGATGCCGCGATACTCGGCACGCCGTCAGCCTACATCCAGACCGAGGGATTCGATTATGCGCACGCCCTGCCGTTCCGGTCGAGCGCCGAGGGGCTGGGCCTCGTCGCGCTTCAGGCTATGGACTCACGCGGCGATCCGGCCTGGCAGGATTTCATCCGTCTATACAACGCAGCCCATCCGGTCGGCGCCGCCTCGGAGTCAATTGTCGAAAAGGTCGTGGAACTATGCCGCTAATCAGAGTCCGATCCGATGGCGTTCTGGAACAGGTGGCCGCTAACCTGGCGTCAGCCCCATCGTGGATGCCAAAAATAAAGCGCAAGACGATCAAGTGGATCGGCCCGAGCGCAGTCAAGAAAATGCAGGGAATGTTGGGACGGAACTACTACACTGGTGCGCTGATGAGAAGCGTAGAGGACGAGTATACCGAGAGCGATTCGGTCGTCACGATTTCGCCAACCGCGCAGCGGGGAAAGTGGGACGCTGGCCTGATTCTGGAATTCGGGACAGGGCCTATCCCACATGCGCCCTGGGCGCCGATCGCGCGATGGGCTGATGCCAAGGATGCACCAATGCCGGGGGCATGGCTCAAGATCAGGCGCGTTGGAGTGTCGGCGCATCCGTTCCTGAGCGATACGCTTGAGGCGGTCAATCCCGATCTCGACGAGGCTATCGACAAGGCGCTAGGCTGGATGATCGGAGCCGTGCTGCATGGGGCGACTCAATGAGCCTGTCTGACATTCGCGAAGGACTGTATTACACGCTCCAGGTCTGGGGGCCGTGGCTGGCCTCCGAGATCAGCACGTGCGATTTCGGCATTCTGGAAACCGTCACGGCTTGCGCGATTGTATTTATGCCGAGCACGGATTCATCCTTCGAGGAAACCGGATTCGGCACCTCGGATTCATCCGACACGAGCACCTGGAGCATCGAGGGTGGGCTTTACATCAAAGACACGGGCGATCCGCGCGCGCTGCTGGATAGGGTATGGCAGGGACACGATGACTTGAGGGATACATTCAGAAAAGATCGCAGGCTGAACGGCGCTGCTGACAACGCGATCTTGATGAGCATGTCGTTTGATCCGACTATCGCACTCGAAGCGGGCGGCGCGTTGTGGGCGCAGGTGATGTGGAAGATTCAGGCGATTGAGTATGCAGAGTGAGCAACCGCCACGAGGCGGATAAATAAGGAGGGCAACATGCCAAAGGTTCACGGAAAAAATAGCGTCATATTCGTTAGCGACTCTGGCGGCACATGTCGCAATCTGTCGGGGGACATGAACAATGTCGTGCTATCGTGGACGCGTGCCAACGTCGATGTAACCGTGTTTGGCACATGCGATGTGGACAGGCTGCCGGGAATCCGGGATGCCACACTCGCTGGCGCGGGCTTCTACAACGAGACCGACACGACGGGAATTCACGCCATCCTGGAAGGTATCATGTCCTCCAGCGCGACGACGTGCATCAACTACGCGCCGGCCGGTTCCGTGTCAGGCTGCCGGCTGATTTCGGGCTGCTACCTCATCTCGGATTACAGTATAACCGGCCCGATCGGTGGCGCAGTCGCCATTGCGTTCACGTTCCAGCAGACGGCCGGGAGCCTGATATTCGGCTCAGTCACGTAGGCAGGTGAGACATGGACGCATCTGAGTTGTCAGAGCAAATTCGTCAGAGTATCGAGTCGGGTGAGTGGTCTCTGGCGTTGTCGGCTCTCGCGGGAGCATGGGGTGAGGTATCGGAATTCGGGACAGTCTACTGTCACCTGCCCGACTATCCCGGCGTATGGGTGCGCTTCGCCACGCGCGGCTACCCGTTCAGGCTGCGCCGGGAATGGGAAAGCGCCTCGACCGATGCCGCCTTGATCGGCATAATTCTCCCGCGCGTCACTGCCTGGAACATGCCCGATGTGGATGGCAATCCAATCCCCCTACCCTCTGGCGAACGAGGAATAGAGATTCTCAATGACGCCGACGATAGTCTTGTGGTGTGGCTGCTACGCGCCTTCTGGCGCTTCTGGCGTATCGAGCTATCAGGGCCTCGAAAAAACTAATCGCCGCCGTCGGGCGTCACGTCCTGGACGGCGGCGAATATCCCGACGAGCTGCGCGACCTCGATTTGTGCGAGCGGTTCGGGTGGACGCTGGGCGAATTGGACGATCAAGACATGGCGCGCGTACTGCCGGGCATAGTGGCGCAGAATGTGCGCGCCTCTTTGAGTAGACTTAATACATTTCTGGGAACGCTCGGCAGGGTCCCGCCGAGCAAGGACGACATGGAAGTTTACGGATGGGTCAAGCGCATGATGACAGAGGCGGAGGCCGGCGACGATGGCTGATGCGACTAGGCGAGCGCAGCTAATCATCGAGGCAAAAGACGCCGTGACGGGCGAGACCGATAAGGCCGCCCGCTCTTTGGGTGGTCTGAAATCTTCTCTCTCCAATCTCAACCAGGCGGCCGGCGCGATGGTCAAATCGTTCATCGGCCCAGCGGCTATAATCGGTGCGCTAAAAGGCTCCATCGATGCCGCGATGGAAGCACAGCGCGTCATGACACAGACCGAAGCCGTCATCAAATCGACGGGTGGCGCGGCCGGTCTGACAGCGGAAGAGATCGAAAAGTTGGCCGGAGCTGAATCACGCCTGACCTCGATTGACGACGAAGTGATTCAGTCCGGGCAAAACATGCTGCTGACGTTTACCAATATCGGTGGCGAAGTGTTCCCGCGCGCCACACGCGCCATGCAGGATATGGCGGTGGCCTTCGCGCAAGGCGACACGTCGGCGATTGACCTGCAGGGCACGGCGATCCAATTGGGCAAGGCACTACAAGACCCGGAAAGAGGCTTGCTGGCCTTGCGGCGTGTAGGTGTCAATTTCACTGAATCACAGAAGGACACTATCAAACAAATGATGGCGATGAACGATATCGCCGGTGCGCAGGCGCTGATCCTGGCTGAGCTTGAAAAGGAATTCGGCGGAAGCGCAGAGGCGGCGGGCACGAATCTTGCGGGCAAGCTCCAGAAGGCACAGAACGCGATTGAGAATTTGGGAGAGGCAATAGGCAACAAGCTCATTCCATTCCTGGGGCAGGCGGCAGACGCAGCCACCATTCTCATGACGGGCGGAGAGCAGATCGATGACGCGTTTAACAAGCATGTCAAAGACATGGTGGCTCTACTGAAAGATGGCACAGTAACACTTGACGATTTTGATGCTGAAATTTTACGGTCGGCCACCGTAGCAGGAAAGACTTCTCAAGTCTATGACGACTGGGGAAACATCATTGGTCAAGATTTGAATCCAGCCGTCGCCGAGCAGGTTAGACTCGCCATGATCAATGCCACTGCCTACAAGGACATGGGCGAGCGCATGTTAGATGCCGCAAGCGCAGCAGAGGAATTGACTGGGCCTCTGGAGGAAACAAAGGAGGCGTTAGATGCGAATTCTGATTCTCTAAATCATCTCAAGGGTCTCATGGCTGGCGCAGTCGGCGATGAGATGACCCGATTCAATGAAAAGCAGGACGAGCTACGCGCCAAAGCCGGAGAGCTGCAAGCTACAATCAGCACATCATACGGCAAAGCGCGCGACGACGCGAGAGCAAGCCTGGAAGATGTAAACAAAAGCCTGGCAGACAACGCCGCCGCACACGAAGAGGCTACTAAGCGCATCCTCTTCGGGATTGCGGAACAGCAACTCGCCTCAGACGGCTTGACCGCAGTCGAGCTTCAGGCGCTCAACAATCTTGCGTCTCAATGGGGTCTGGTCGATCAGGCTACAGCAGATGCGACGGAGGCTATCCTGGCCGCTACTGGACAATTGGCCTCAGATGAGAATCCAGAGCTATTTGTAGAGAAATTGGACGCCATCAGCAAGGCCGTTACAGATGGTGTCGATCCAGCTATTCGGTCAGCGACGGAGGCATATCTGTTTCACCGTGATGCGGTTTGGAGCGCCACCGTCAACACAGCAGACATGGCCGGTGCCGTCGAGGATGCCACACCGAAAGTCAACAATCTTACGCCGCAACTATCGGGCGCAGCCGGCGCAGCGGGCGCATTGGCGGGCGCAGCAGGTGCAGCGAGGGATGCGATCAATAGCATACAAGATAGAACAGTTACTCTCACGACCATCTATCGATCGTTGCACATTACTGACATCGAAGGCAGAACGGGCAGACAATTCGGCGGCCCAGTTTCCGGCAGGCAGCCCTACCTCGTTGGCGAGGCAGGTCCAGAGATGTTCATTCCGGGTGCTGGCGGTTTTGTTATGGACAACGCAGACACTAAGAAAATGTTATCTCTGCTGCAATCTATAGCCGCCGGAGTTGGCAGCTTTCGCAGCGTCACCGTAAACGCCGGCGCAGATGTTGACACCAACGCAATTATCCAGGCAATCGATGTGGGATTAGGGCGACGGGCGCGGCTAATGCGCGCATCCGGCGCAACCTCGATGGGAACATAGCATGAGCATACCTGTCGTCAAGCTCGTGAAGGGCGTGCGCACGCTCGATCTCAACGACCAGAGCAAGTATTTCCTGGGTGCTGATTTCGTTCCCCCCTCGGTCGCGCTGGAACCCAGTTTCGCTCAGGGATCGTCATCTAACCGTCGCGATGGCGCCTCGCTCATTTCCAGCCGCGCCGCAAACCGGGGCTGGTCATTCTCGATTAACATCGTCACGACTGGCTCTCAAGAAATGGAACGCGCGATTCGGAACATTCAGTTCATGTTGGGTCTGGCCGGGGATTCAGACGAACCACTCTACCTCAAATACCGCGCTAACTCAGACATCGCATTTGAGCCATTGTGGGGTCAGGACGGGTGGCTTTTTTATCAGATAGAGCACGGCATCGTTGGACTGGGCGGGGAATATGGATATATCAATCGGCGCGCGACGAACCTTTATGTGACACTCAACCTCGTCATTCGACCCTATTCGATCGGTTTAAGACAGAGATTAGCCAGCGCGACCGGCGGGATTCTGGAAGATCGCATCGGTGTTGCGGACGGCATCTCGCGTGGACTGATCGTGCCTGAGTCTATAACGAACAAGATGACCAACCCGATCTTTGGTCATGTGACATGGAACAACGGATGGACGGCAGATGCGAATATCGCCGCATCTCAGAACACGAAAAAGGATTTCGTTCTGTTCGGGGACAACTCGGCACAGGTGCTATCTCGCGGAAGCACCAGCAATGTTTTCTATCAATCGATCAACGCGGGCAGCACGGGCGCGCACGTGTTAAGTTGCTATGTTAAGCGGTTGGACGGTGCGGCGGTGACGAGTTCCGATTGTGACCTGTGGTATAGCACAGCGCAGACGACTGCTTTTACCTCGGTCGGCAATGGTTGGTATCGCCTGTCCGCGTCTGTGACAGGCATTGCGTCGTCAACGGCCACGGGTATCAGGATTAAAAGCGGTCGGACTGTCTACGTAGACGGTTTTCAACTAGAGGGGTTGAACTTCATAACCCCTCTGGTTCATGGAGACCTGCTCAGCTGCGCCTGGACGGGAACAGCGCACGCCTCGACGAGCGCGCGCACAACGGCGCGGGTTAGAGTGCCCACAGCCGATTCAATGAATGCCGGTCATGGCACAATCAGAGTGATATGGAGACCGAGCCGCGCCAGCGCCGGGATATGGGCGTCCAGTCTGGCTTTCCTGTTTGATTCCCGAACCGGGGCCAGCGCATCCGTATACGCATATTACGATCGAACTAATTCCTACTTCACGCTTTCCGACGGCACGAACTCTGTCAATTCAAGCCTCCAGTCCTGGAGCATCAACGACACGATCGTTCTGCATTTTGTGTACGGCCCGGACGGTCTCGCCATGTATCGAGACGGCCTGATTATCGGATCGGGTACATCCTTCACTCCTCCGACACTGGCGGCCAATGTGTATATCGGGTCGGCAAATGACAGTAGCGTACAGGCGGATGGGACATTTATGGATTTCACGGTATTTGATCGCGCTCTGTCATCAGCCGAAGTCGCGGGGAATTATGCCAGCATTGTTGCCAGCAGTCAGCGCGTCGGTTCTATTCCGTGGCTTTGGTCGAGCGATGGTGATGACGACGTAGTAAACCACGACGACACGGATGCGAATGATGATAACTATGTCGTGTGTGGAGGCATCCCTGGCAGCGCGCCCGCAGTTACATTTATCTCCGGCATCACATCGACGGGCTGGAGCACCGATCCGACGATGTACATGTGGATGATGGACACGGACGAATTCTTAAATCCCATCGAGCTTGTCAACGAACAATCCGGATCGGCTGATGCCAACTCAAGCGGAGGAGCCTATCGGGGTACATCCATCATCACTTCGGCCACGACCTTCACCAGTGCCGCCTCGTCTACACGAAAATGTATCGCGGCCCTGGCTGGCAAGGAGCTGGCGAACCTCATCAGGTTATATGATGCCGGAAGCTCTCTACAGGTGGCGACGATCCTTTCGGCGCCGACGCCAATCATCAGCGACTACAAGTCCTTAACAACGTCCGCCGCGTTCCGATTGTATCTATCGCCTTTCGTCGCGGTTCAAGACAGCCCGCCCGGATTCTCCGACTACAGTGTATCTCCGGCCGGCTTTACGCCGGGCATAGCACTCAAGAGAAGCACCGGAACGGGATCAATACAAATCGATTACGCTATGGCTGTCCCTCGACCGTTTTTAACCATGGCGGCAGCCTCAACGCTGGGCGAGGCAGGATTCTACTACCAGGGCAGGCGCGCCTCCACGTATGACGATACCGCCACAGGCTGTCCATACCAATATCCGTTGACGCTCCAGGGAGACATCATCGAATTTGTGCCTGACAAACTCAACATCCTATCAACACTCATCGGTGACGCGACACACAATCCGGTCATCGCTACCGGGCTTACCTACGCCAGGGTTATTGTCACCCCACGTTGGAGTATTCTGTAGTGTCTGTGCAAAGCAGCTTAACCATTGAGGTCTACTCTTCCGGATCGACACAGATCACCGATCCGAATAATTTGTTGCAGCGCGCAGAGGATATTCATTTTGCCACGTGCTATCCAGGAGGAATTTATACGACCGCCAGCTTCTTCATTCCTCTGGATGTGACGCGCTGGATACCTCTCAAGCACGCCTATCGGGTCGTGATCCGTGACGGAACAAAACTGGTGTGGGAGGGATGGCTGGCAGAAATCACATTCAAGGTAGACCCAGGGCGCAGTGGTATCGAAGTATCGTGCCTGGGTTTGTGGAGTTTGTTGTTCCACCAATACAAGTACAACAGATGGGTAGATCGACGCTATGATGGTCCGAATGTCGATATGTGGTATGCGCACGCCGGAAACGCAAATGAAAAGTGCACATTCGATAAACGCGATCGGCTCATGTTCATTCCCAAGCCGGAAGCGTGGAGTAGCGGCGAGTTCGCCGTGCTGCGATACCATCTAAATGGAAGCTCAAATGTGAAGCAGGCAAACTTCTCGTATGACCTGCAGGAGGGCGCGCAGGCTTGGGAATTGATGCTGTACGACTTCGCGCATTCCGCTTCTCTGTGGACTACCGCCAGCAGCGGATCGGGCGATGTGTCTTTGACGCTATCGGGAAGTAGCTCGGGCATCCTGGAATTTCGATTGTATTCACGCGCCGCACAGACCCCCACGTCCAGCTCAATCTATGGCAAAATCACCAATCTGTCTATGCTGGCTGAGAACAGCAGCGGATGCGTTACGACGACGCCTACCCAGATTTTACAAGCCAGCATTCAATATCAGTCTGGAGGCTCATTTAGTGCGTGCACGAACTTGATCGGGTCTAACACGTATGACCTGACAAATGTAGGCATTGTAGACGATGGATGGAATCGATCTGTGGCTGAGTTTATGATGGAGGTCGCCAAGCTATCGAGCGACGGCAGCAAATGGAACGTCGGCATCCTGGAAAGCGAGGCGGTCGCCGGCGAGACGGGAGGCATCCTGTACTATGAACAAGAACCTGACCTAAGCGACTATGACTATATCCTCGGCATTGATGAGGATGTCATTGTGGGAGGCTTCGACCTGGTATCGTCGGCCATGCCCGATGACGTTTGGACGCGGGCGTGGGTCAAGTTCAAGAACACGCGCGGCCAGGAGGATTGGAACTATGCGGACAGAACCATCAGCAATAGCATCAAATCCCGATCGGGAGTGGTGATAGCTCCAGCAGGTGTTTCGTCTACTGCCTCGGCTTCTGCCCTGGCGGAAACGATCATCGCAACGAAACAAAAAACAGCTTACTACATCGGCTCACCCATTACCATCAAGGGATTTCTCAGAGCCAAGACGGGCGAGCGTGTCCCGGCATCCTGGATACGTTCAGGGAAGCGTTTGAAGATCATGAATTTCCTGAGCGACTTCGGAGACGAGGCTCCCGGAACGGGCTTTACGTTCCTGATTTCCCAGACGGAATATAACGACTCCAACGGAACGAATCGATTGACCCTCGGCCGGCCTGATAGTGCCGCACTGAATATGGCGCTGAGCGCACCGAGGCCTGACTAGGGGAATCAATCTTGTGATCCGGTTCCTCTTTCAGTTGGATGATGCGTCACATAAAACCGATACGCTGAACACGAGATATGGACTATCCCGGCTCCGAAATCTGCGAACAGTGCCAGCGCGTGATCTACCTGGCACAGCAGATACGTGTCGCACAAGAGCGTTTCAAAGTCGTGATCGAGCATGTCTCATGCGGCGTGATCATGCTCGATGCTCAGGCGAACATCCTGTACGTGAATCGCTACGTGAGCGAGACGTTCGGATACCTACCGCAAGAGATAATCGGCCACAACGCATTCGAGTTCACACACCCGAAAGAGACGCGATTACGGCGCGCACTGTTCGGGAAGACACTGGAGCAGCCGGATCAATTACGGGATCGAGGCTATGCGCGGATGAAAAGCAAGCGCGGCGTATGGGTATTATTCGGAATCCGAGTGCTCAATCTTCTCGACGATCCAAACGTCGGCGTCATCATTGCGTTTGTCAATGACGAATCGGCGCAGATGGATCGTTACATCAGCAACAGTAACAATGGATGAACCGATCAAGGGCTGGCTGGAGTTGGTGCGCTGGATCGACGGCATCCGCGCCGAGCAGGCGCAGTCGCGCGAAGTGCTACGGGCACATCAAGAGCGTTTTGACGACTTCGAGGATGGGATTCAATTCGGACTGCGCGAGTTTGAAGGCGAGATGCGCGC
>Ga0209321_10000218_pt1 | contig 35683 bp, 35 predicted proteins | sample Rifsed16ft4_FD_184012 | JGI IMG/M metagenome (GOLD analysis project Ga0209321, IMG submission 184012) | Soil microbial communities from Rifle, Colorado, USA - sediment 16ft 4 - CSP-I_5_4 (version 2) | ecosystem: Environmental > Terrestrial > Deep subsurface > Rock core/Sediment | place: Rifle...
AGTGCACCGTCTCGCAAATACCTTGGCATTCGAGCGCCGCTGCATCCGCTCCCGCTTCGTTGCGCTTCTTCACCATACTCAACGGTATGCCTCAGTCGCCCGTCTTGCTGGCGCGGCGCATCGACGCTCTCGGTGCGTCAAGCTATTTACGAGACGGTACACTAGATCGCCGCCTCGAGCTCCTCGGCGTCGAACCATCCCTCGAACAGGGCGGTGGTGAGGTACCGTTCCCCCGCGTCGGGCAGGATCGTGACGATCGTCTTCCCCTCGAACTCCGGAGACCGGGCCAGGCGGATGGCCACGGCGGCCGCAGCCCCGCAGGAGATCCCGGAGAGGATACCTTCCTCCCGAGAGAGGCGCCGTGCGAACTCGATCGACTCGTCGTTGGTGACGGTCTCCACCCTGTCCACCAGCGAGAGATCGAGCACGTCGGGGATAAATCCCGCGCCGATCCCCTGGATCTTGTGGGGGCCCGGCTTCAGCGGTTCCCCCCGCAGCGTCTGGGTGATGACGGGGCTGTGGATCGGCTCGACCGCCACCGACAGGATCGGCTTGCCCCTGGTCTTCTTGATGTACCGCGAGACTCCCGTGATCGTGCCGCCCGTGCCGATGCCGGAGACGAGCACGTCGATCGTTCCTTCCGTGTCCTCCCAGAGTTCCGGCCCGGTGGTATCCTCGTGGATCTGGGGATTGGCGGGGTTCTTGAACTGCTGCGGCAGATAATATTTCGACGGGTCCGACGCGACGATCTCGTCCGCCTTGTCGATCGCCCCCTTCATCCCCTTCGCTCCCTCTGTCAGCACCAGTTTCGCCCCGAAGGCCTTGAGCACGGTGCGTCGCTCGATGCTCATCGTTTCCGGCATGGTGAGAATGATCCCGTATCCCCGGGCGGCGGCCACGTACGCGAGGGCGATCCCCGTATTGCCGGATGTAGGCTCCACGATCGTTTTCCCCGGGCCGAGCAGCCCCTTTTTTTCCGCGTCCCAGACCATCGAGGCGCCGATGCGGCACTTCACCGAATACGCCGGGTTGCGGCCCTCGATCTTCCCCAGGACGGTGGCCTTCGCTCCGTCCACGATCCGGTTGAGTTTCACAAGAGGGGTTCGCCCGATCGACAACGAGTTGTCCCGGAACCATCTGGCCATGGCATTTCTCCCGATATAATCGATGGTTTTAATAGTATTTAATTCTCCCCCACCGTGTCAACAGGATTTTCCCCGCTTCCCATTTCCCCTCTTTGGCAGTATCGTTTCTGGATGAAAATTCACAGGCTGTGCGTGTTCTGCAGCTCGAGCAATCTGGTCCCCGAACATTTCCGGAGCGACGCGATCGCACTCGCCGACCGGTTGATCGACGAGAAGATCACGCTGGTCTACGGAGGCGGATCCGTGGGCCTCATGGGGATCCTCGCGGACCGGATTCTTTGCCGGGGGGGGGAAGTCATCGGGGTCATCCCGGAGTTCCTCCGCACGGAGGAACTCGCCCACGAGGGACTCACGGAAATGGTCGTCACGCGATCGATGCACGAGCGCAAGATCGAGATGAGCCGGAGGGCCGACGCCTTCGCGGTCCTCCCGGGCGGCTTCGGGACGATGGACGAATTCTTCGAGATCCTCACGTGGAAGCAGCTCGGCCTGCATGCGAAGCCGATCGTCGTGGCCAACACAGGAGGCTGGTTCGACCCGATCCTTTCCTTCTTCCGCCGCGCCGAGAACCAGCGCATGGTATCCCGCGAGAACCTCGCCCTGGTCGAGGTCGTCGGTTCCGCAGATCTGGTCGTGGACGCCCTGTTGCGCCGGCGGGACCCGGACGGCGCGCTTCCCCGCCTTTCCCGGACGTAGGGCCGAAATCCCCTATTCCCGGGTCTTCTCCCTCGCCCGGGAAAGCAGCAGGCTGATGACCGAAGAGCAAAATACGACGAGGCAGGTCGCCTCGGCGAGGTCGGGAAGGTTAGCGGGGCTATCGCTTCCCGGCAGTCCGCTCGCGGAATGGCAGTAGCCAAGCATCGCCTCGATCCCCTCCCGCAGCCCCGGAGGGATCCCCAGCCGCAAGGCGGCGGGCGCAGCCGTCCCCAATGCGACCTCGCCCGCTCCGTCGGCTAAGGTCCGTACGACGGCGGCGACCGCGATTACGGCCTCGCGAACCGCCTCCGCCGCGGCGGGGTCGGGGCGGCGCGAGAGGAAGGCCACCGCCGTCTGCAGGTGCCGGGCGGCGGCGGCCAGGTCGAACAGGGAGATCTTCTCCTCCGCGGTCGCCACGGCGTCCAGGGCGAGTTCGTCCGGGAGGGGGAGGAACCTGTCGCGCAGGAGCCGGACCGGCGCCCTCTCCTCCTCGAGGACCCGGTTCAGGCTGTGCCGGATAAGTTTCCGGTCGACCTCCTTCAGCCCCGCCCCGTCGTTCGTGAGGAGAAACTCGAACAGGTCGTAGACCCGGTGGTCCGGGAGTCCGAAAAAGAAATCCTTCAGGGCCCGGCGGGACGCCTCGTTGTCGGCGGTCGGCAGGTCGTCGATCGTCTCTTTGAAGAACGCCAGGCAGGCGCCGCGGAGAATGGCGCCCCAGGCCGTCCGGGAATGGTCGGTGGAGGAAACCACCCGGTACAGAAGGTTCCAAAGCGAATTCCTGAGCGGCGTCCCCGCCGCCGCGCCGGCATGATCACGCATGGCGTCCCCTCCCGGAAAAATCTTACCTGACGGGGGATCGGCGCGGGCAAAAAAAACCCGGAGGGGATCATCCCTCCGGGGGGAATGTTTTGTAAGGTTGACGGGCCTCCCGGTCGTCTCATCCCTCGCGTTCGCCGAGGCTATCCGCGCTCCTCCCAGTGTCCAGGGATCCATACCCGTACCTCGACCTCCTGGTAGTGACCCGGGACCCATACGCGGCGGGCACTATGCTTCCCGTAGCCATTTCCATGGCGGTCCCCGTAATCGTCATCGTCGTCGTAATGGCGCCCTGCGCGCTCGATCTCCCAGTGGCCGGGCACCCACCGCCTCTCGATCCTGGCCTCGTAGTGGCCCGGGACCCAGACCTCTTCCGGGGGGTAATACACCCGCGGTGCGGGGGCATACACGGGGCCCGGGTAGGGATGGGAGTTCGCAATCGCGTTCCCCAGAATCGTCACGCCGATGATCCCGGTCAGGATCTTCCCGGCCGTGGCCCACCCCCGATCCCCCGCCAGGGCGGGGGAAGGGGCCAACGCGGCCAGAAATGCCGCCGCAACCGCCATCGCAACCAGTTTTTTCATCGCCTCCACCTCCTCGCCTTCGGTCCTTCCTGCAGGGGATAACCCGGCTTCCCGAAGGAAAGTTTCCTGGTTCTGCCGATAAGACGGGGGGGAAGGCGCGGATATTCACCGGGAGGGTTATTCCGCGGAAATGATGAGAATCAATACGCCTTTCTGGTAGGAGGGGCCGCCCAAGATCACCATTCCCCCCCGGGAGAGTCCGAGGGTCGTGGAGACGAGGTTGCGCTCCCCCTCCATGACCTGGACGGCGAGCCTCACCTTGTCCCCCTTGGCAGGGGCAGGGGTCACCCGCATGGACCGGTTCCCGGGGAGGGCAAATTCCCCGGTTTCGCCCACGGAAAGGGAGCGCTTCAGGCGGTCGACCATCCGGTAGGAGGAGTAGTTGAACATCGACTGCAGCTGGTTGCGGATCGAGGAGAGCGCGGGGTCCATCGTGGTCCCCTCGTGAGAGGCCACGACGACCCCCACGTCGACCGCAACCCGGGCGTCGGGGGCGGCTACGGCGGTATGGGCGAAAAGGAGAAGAGCGAAGGAGACGATCGCCGGGAGGCAACCGCCCGGCCTTTGGTCACGTCTTCCCATGTTCGATAACCCAGATCACCCGTGGGAGTTCCTCCCCCTTGTCCACCAGGGCCACGGTCGCCGTGTCGGATTCGAGGGATTCCACCGTGACGTCGAAACTTTTCGGGTGAAACGGGGCCCTCGTCCCATCGGAAGGATAGAACAGAAGGATCAAAACCGCAAGCGCAGCGGCCGCCGGGACGAAGAACCACCGGCGGAGAAGAGGTGCGTACCAAGGGCTCCCTTGCTGCTCGATCCCGGCCCGGACCCGGGTCCACAGGGCGGAAAGCTGCGGTTCCCTCTCCCCGACGCGCGCGGCGGACCACAGGCGGAGAAGGTCCCCGACCCGTGCCAGATCGGCCTCCTCGGCGGCACACGGAGCGCAGGCCCGAAGGTGTCGGCGCACTTCCTCCGCCTCGCCAGGCGGGAGTCGGCCGTCGATCACGTCCTGGATCCTCTGCCTCGTTTCCCTGCACTCCATATCCTTACCCTTCCCGGAACCCTTTGAGCGCCTCTTTCAGTTTCGTCCGCGCGTAATGGAGGCGCGACATCACGGTGCCGACGGAGCAATCCAGAATCCGGGCGATCTCCTCGTATGCCAGCCCCTCCACTTCCCGGAGGAGGATGACCGTCCGGTGGTATTCCGGAAGAGCCGCGATCGCCCGGGCGAGCCCCTCCCCGAGTTCCCGGTTCCCCGCCATTTCCTCGGGGGTCTTCGGGTATACCATCGCTTCGGGCTCCGACGTCTCTCCGGAAACCCGCGCGTCGTCGAAGGAAACCGTGGGCGACCTCGACGCCTTCCTCCACCGGTCGATCGCCTGGTTGACCAGGAGACGGTAGAACCAGGTATAAAAATTAGACCCGAACCGGAAGTCCTTCAATTTGTAATACGCCTTCACGAAGGCGTCCTGCACCACGTCCTGGGCATCGTCCGGGTCTCCCACGATCCCCAGGGCCACCCCGTACGCACGCCGCTTGTACCGTTCCATCAGATCGCGGAACGCCCCCTCGTCGCCGTCCTGCGCGCCCCGTACGAGATCCTCGTCCGGGAGGTTCGCCTGATCGTTCCCAGTCATAGGACGTGGGTTCCCCGGGATCTATTCATCCCCCGATGCCTTGGGCTCAGTGAACTTCTCCCCAATGCTTCCCCCTGCTTACGGATACGGTGAGAGGCACCGACAGGGAGGCCACGTTCTCCATCGCATCCTTCAGGAGTCGCTCGGCCTCGGGTGCCTCGGCCTCGGGAGCCTCGGCGATCAGCTCGTCGTGGACCTGGAGGACCAGCCCGGTGCTCATCCCCCGCTCCCGGAACTCCCGGTCCACCCGGATCATGGCCATCTTGATGATGTCGGCCGCGCTCCCCTGGATCGGCGTATTGATCGCCATCCTCTCGGCCGCCTCCCGGAGGACCCTGTTCTGGGAGTTGATGTCCCTGAGAAACCTCCGCCTGCCGAGAATGGTGTGGACGGTTCCGTCCTTCCTCGCCTGTTCCTTGAGCTCCTCGATGTACCGGTAGACCCCCGGGTAGCGCCGGAAGTACTGGTCGATGTACTGCTTCGCCTCCTTGCCGCCGATCCCGAGCTCCCGGGACAGTCCGAAGGGGCTCATCCCGTACAGGATCCCGAAGTTGATCACCTTGGCCCTGCGACGAAGCTCGGGCGTGACTGCGGAGGGGGCCACCCCGAAGACAGCGCAGGCGGTGGCGACGTGGATGTCCTCCCCCTCCCGGAACCTTCGCAGGAGCTCCGCGTCCCCCGACAGGTGGGCGAGAAGGCGCAGCTCCACCTGGGAGTAGTCGGCGCCGACGAAAAGGCTCCCCGGTTCCGCCACGAACCCCGAACGGATCCTCTTCCCCAGGTCGGCGCGCACCGGGATGTTCTGCAGGTTGGGTTCGGAGGAGGAGAGGCGCCCCGTGGCGGTCTGCGTCTGGTGGAACGTCGTGTGGATGCGACCGTCCCGCGGGTTCACCATCCCGGGAAGGACGTCGACGTACGTGGACCGGATCTTCGCGAGGGTCCGGTATTCGAGGAGGAGGCCGGGGATCTCGTGAGCCCCTTTGAGCCGTTCCAGCACCTCCACGTCCGTCGAGTAGCCGGTCTTCGTCCTCTTGACCGGCGGCAGCCCGAGTTTCTCGAACAGGAGGAAGGAGAGCTGCTTGGGGGAGTTGATGTTGAACTCCGGCCCCGCGATCGCCGCCACCTTGTTCTCGATCTCCTGCGTCCCCGCGGCCAGCTCTTCCGACAGTTCGCCGAAGATTTCGGGATCGATCCGGATCCCCTTCTCCTCCATCCGGAACAGGACCGGCAGAAGCGGCATGTCGACTTCCCGGAAGATCCCGGAGAGTCCTCCTGCCGCGAGCTTCTCCTCGAGGGTCTCCCCCAGCGCGGCGATCACCTCCGCGAGAACGGCCGGATCCCCCTCCCCCTCGCCTTTTGACCCGGGCCCGGGCAGGAACCGGTCCCCAAGCTTGGAAAGGGTCGGCGTGCCCTCTTCCGGGTCGAGAAGGTAGGCGGCGACCTGCACATCGAACAGCGCCGTTTCCTTCCCGGGGGAGGCGACATCGCGGAAACGCCTCAGGAAGGCCTTTCCGTCGAACAGGTAGACCGTACCTCCTCCCTCGCCGACCCGGCGAACGAGATCCGGAACGGCCCGGTCCGGGAGGAACCAGACCCCGCGACCGGGTACCGCCACGGCGATTTCCTCCCCCTGATCCCCCGCCGGGGCGACAGCCGCCCGGGAGGGCGCGCCGCCCCCGATTGCGGCGATGAGATCCCCCGCCCTCTCCGCCCGTCCCCGTTCCCGCGGGGGGCGCTTGCCGGGATCGGCGCACGGCGAGGCCGGCGGCGCAAGATCCAGCTCTTCGAGGAGCTTGCGGAAACCGAGCTGCCGGAAGAGCGCGGCGATTTTTTCCTGCTGAATCCCCCGGGGCGCAAGCTCGTCGATCCCCCACGGAAGCGGGACATTCCGGTCGATCTCCGCCAGTTGCCGGCAGAGCCTTGCCATCTCCGCGTTTTTTTCGATCCTCTCCCTCTGCTTTCCCTTGAGCCTGTCGGTGTGGGCGAGGAGGTTTTCCACCGTCCCGAACTCCCGGATCAGGCCGGAGGCGGTCTTCTCGCCGATCCCCGGGACGCCGGGGATGTTGTCGGAGGGATCCCCTGCCAGGGCGAGCAACTCCGCGACCCGCTCGGGCCCCACGCCGAAGGTCTCGAGGACCTGCTCCACCCCCACGGTCCTCTCTTTCAAGCCGTCCCGGATGCGGACCTTCTTCGATACCAACTGGTAGAGGTCCTTGTCGGAGGAGATGATGACGACCTCCATCCCCCTCTCCTCGGCGAGGCGGGACAGGGTGCCGATGATGTCGTCCGCCTCCGCGCCGGGCACCTCGATCCTTCGCACCCCCAGGGCGTCGACGACTTCTTTTACCACGGGGACCTGGGCCAGGAGCTCCTCGGGAACCTTGAGGCGGTTCGCCTTGTATTCGGGAAAGAGCTCGTGCCGGGGGGTGGTCCCGGGGGAATCGAAGACGGCCGCTATCGCAAAGGGTTTCTCTTCCCGGAGGATCTTCAGGAGGATCCTGGCGGTCCCCAGCACGACGTTGGTCGGCGTTCCGTCCGGCGCCGAGAGCCGCGGCAGACCGAAGAATGTGCGGTAGAGGACGTTGTGCCCGTCAATCAGATAGAGAGACGTCATCTGCGGCCTGCTGGAATTCCACCACGATCGTCTCGGCGAACGTGTCCCCCGCCCGCTGGCCGTCGGAGTCGTAGAACCCGAGATACGTCTCGATGAGAAGGACCGCCAGCCCTACGGTGTAGGCGAGGAAGGGGCCTACGACCGGGACGAGGTAGAGGAGGAACGGGGAGGCCACGGTCAGGTTCCGCAGAAGGGAGGACTGGAGGTCCATCGGTTCCCGGTCGATGCGGACGACCTTGAGTCCCGTCAACCATTTCCCCGCGCTTCGTCCCCCGGGGAACCCGTCGCACATCAGGAGGTAGAACAGCGCGGCGAACGCCCCGGCCGCTCCGGGGATGTGCCACAGCGACATGGCGATGATGACATCGGCCGTCTTTCCCACGATGCGGGCGAGGTATCGCGCTCGGCGGGCGTCCCGAAAGTACTCCCTCTGCTCCTCCCAGCGAAACGCCATTCCTCACCTCCCCTCTTCCCCGGCCGCCCGCGAGAAGAAGAGGAACGCCATCGAGGGCCTTCGGTTCCCGGGCTGGGTCACGAAGTGGATCGATTCGAACCGGTATCCTTCGGCGGTTACGCGATTGAGCTCCGCCTCGATCTCCCGGTCATGGACGTTGGCGATCTCGACGACCTTGTACCGAGCGGCCGGATGTTCCGCCATGCCCGTCACTCCCCGAGGACCTTCGCCGCCTCCTTGGCGGCGTAGGTCAGGATCAGGTCGGCCCCGGCCCGTTTGATCGACACCAGGATCTCCATCATCAACCGGCGGCCGTCGACCCACCCGAGCTGCTCCCCGGCCTTCACGATCGAGTACTCCCCGCTGACGTTGTAGGCCGCCACCGGCACGTCGAAGGCCTCGCGGACGCGGCAGATGACGTCGAGGTAGGCGAGCGCGGGCTTGACCATGACGATGTCCGCGCCCTCCTGGATGTCGAGGGCCACTTCCCGGAGCGCCTCACGCACGTTGGGGGGGTCCATCTGGTACGATCTGCGGTCCCCGAACCGCGGGGTGCTCTCGGCCGCGTCCCGGAAGGGTCCGTAGAACCCGCTTGCGTACTTGGCGGCGTACGACATGACGGGGGTCCCTTCGTACCCCTCTTCGTCCAGCGCCCTCCGTATGGCCGCCACCCGCCCGTCCATCATGTCGGATGGGGCTACCATGTCCGCCCCTGCCCGTGCGTGCGTCACCGCGCTTCGGGCCAGGATGTCCAGCGTGGCGTCGTTGTCCACGTCGCCGTCCCGGGTCAGGATCCCGCAATGGCCGTGGTCGGTGTATTCGCAGAAGCAGACGTCGGTGATGACCTGGACGCCGGGAACATTGTCCTTGATCGCCCGGACGGCCGTCTGGATGATCCCGTCGTCGGAGCAGGCATCCGACCCCACCGGGTCCTTCTTCGCGGGAATGCCGAAGAGAAGGACGGCGGGGATCCCCGTCCCCCGGACGTCCCGGACCTCCTTGACGAGATTCTCCACGCTCAGCTGGAAAACGCCGGGCATCGAGGGGATCTCCTTCCGGATCTTCCTGCCGGCGGCCGCGAAGAGAGGGTAGATCAGGTCGTCCACCGAGAGTTTCGTCTCCCGGACCATCCGGCGGATCTCCTCGTTCCTGCGCAGCCTCCTGGGGCGGTGTTCCGGGTAACTCATCAAGGCTCACCTCCGGGGGGAAGGGGAGGCGAAATATCCCTCGATCGCCTCCAGCATCCCGGCCAATGTGTAGGTTTCGGGCACGATGTCCACGGGGTAATCCCGTTCCTGGACGGCCCGCATCGTCACTTCCCCGATCACGGCGATCCTGCTCCGGGAAAGGACGGAAGCGGCCCGCTGCTCCCCCATCAGGAGAAAAAAGTTTCGGAACGCCGAGGGGGACGCGAATGTGCACACGTCGGGCGGCCTCGCCCCGATCTCCTCTACGGCCTTCTCGTCCCGGGGCGGCAGACCGGTCCGGTACGCCGTCACGACCTCCACCGTCCCTCCCCGGCGTCCGATCTCCGTCGGGATCACCTCCCGGCCCTCCAGGGCGCGGGGAAGGAGAAAACGCTTCCCCGAAAACCCTTCACCGGCCAGTGCCTCCACTATCCCTTCCGCGGTATGCGTTGCCGCCTCGAGATGGACGGGGAAGCCGTGCTGCCGCACCTCCCGGGTCGTGCCGGGCCCCACGGAGGCGACCCGGACCTTCCCGGGAGTCCCCCGGATTCCCCGTTTCGCCGCTCGCCCGAGGAAGAACCGGGCGGCGTTGGCGCTCGCGAACAGGACCCAGTCGAACGTCCCCAGGCGGGCCAGGGCCTTGTCCAGGGGAGCGAAATCGTCGGGGGGGACCAGCCGGACCGTGGGGAAGACCACGGGTACGCCCCCCCGCTTCCGGATGATCGCGGAAAACTCCTCCGCCTGTCCCTCCCCCCGGGTCACCAGGATCCGTTTCCCCCGGAGAGACATTTCGGCTACCTTCCCGCCGCCCGGTACACTTCGTTAAGGATCGTCCTCGCGCCGCGGTCGAGAAGCTGATCGGCAAGCGACACGCCAAGCGCCTCCGGGCCGGAGACGCTTCCCGTCGCGCTTCCGCGGATGATCTCGGACCCGTCGGGGCGTCCCACCATCCCCTGCAGAAAGATGCGGTCCCCTTCCGTGCGCCCGTGCGAGGCGATCGGGACCTGGCACCCCCCCTCGAGGCGCTTCAGGAACCCCCGCTCGGCGCGGACCGCGAACGCGGTGTCCCGGTCGTTGAGGAACGAGACCGACTCCCGGGTATCCGGGTCCCCGCTGCGGATCTCGATCCCCAGGGCACCCTGCCCGATGGCGGGAAGCAACATCTCCTCGGGCAGGTACTGGGTGATCTTCGCCTCCCACCCCAGGCGCCGAAGCCCCGCCGCCGCGAGAAGGATGGCGTCGAAGCGCCCCCCCTCCATCTTCCGGATACGCGTGTCGAGGTTCCCGCGGAGGGTTTCGATGGAAAGGTCCGGCCGGATCCCGAGAAGCTGGGTCTGCCTGCGCAGGGAGCTCGTCCCCACCTTCGCGCCCTGCGGGAGATCCTCGAACCGCCGGTACTTCACGGACAGGAAGGCGTCCCGCGGGTCCTCGCGGCGCGTGATGGCCACGATCTCGAGCCCGTCGGGCAGGTCGGTTGGGACGTCCTTCATCGAATGGACCGCGAGGTCGATCCGCCCGGTGAGCAGCGCTTCCTCGATTTCTTTTACGAACAGCCCTTTCCCTCCGACGCGAGCGAGCGGGACGTCGAGGATCATGTCGCCCGTCGTCCGGATCCTCGTGATCTCGACCTTCCTGCCCGTTTTCCTCTCGATCTCGAACTGGATGAACTCGGCCTGCCACAGGGCGAGCTTGCTGCCGCGGCTTCCGAGACGGATCAACGGATTCGTGTTGCCCAATCCACCCTCCTCCCGGTTTCCTGCGCCCTATTCCGGCGGGGTCTTCCCGGCATCTTCTTCTTCCCCGCTCCCGGCCTGCTCCGGGGAATCCGGGAGGTCGAAGATCTCCCGGACCAGCGCCACGAGTTCCATCTGGTTCCGGCCGTCGGCGTCCTTCTTGAGTGCGGCGATGGGAGCGTGGAGGACCTTGTTGAGGATCGAGGAGGCGAGGGATTCCACCACCTTTCTCGTCTTCGGGCTCTCCGCCCCGAGCACCGACACCGCCTTGGCCACCTCGGCGTTCTTGATCTCCTCGAACTTCCTGCGGAGGGTGACGATGGTGGGGGTGACCTGCTGTGCGTCGAGCCACCGGCGGAACGACCGGACCTCCTCCGCCACGATCTCCTCGGCCTTCCTGGCCTCCTTCTGGCGCTCCTCGAGGTTTGTTTCGATCACGTTGTTCAGGTCGTCGATGTCGTAGACGTAGACGTTGTCGACCTGGTTCGCGTCGGGGTCGATGTCGCGGGGGACCGCCATGTCGATGAAAAACATCGGCCGGTTCCTCCGGATCCGGATGACCTCCTCCACCTCTTTCTTCCGGATGATGAAATGCGGAGCCCCCGTGGAGGAGAGGACGATATCGGCCCGCTTCAGGTGAACCGGCAGCTCGTCGAACCGGACCGGCGTGCCCCCGAACTCCTCGGCGAGCTTCACCGCACGCTCGAAGGTCCGGTTGGTCACCATGATTCCCTTGACGCCCGCGGAGATGAGGTGGCGTGCGGCCAGCTCGCACATCTCCCCCGCGCCGATGAGCATCACGGTCTTGTCCGCGAGGTCGCCGAAGATCTTTTTCGCCAGCTCGACCGCGGCGTAGGAGACCGACACGGCGCTGCTCGCCACCCTGGTCTCCGAGCGCACCCGCTTGGCCACGGAGAACGCCTTCGAGAAGAACTTGTCGAGGATCGGCCCGATCGACCGGAACTCGCTGGCATAGCCGTAGGCGTCCTTCACCTGCCCGAGGATCTGGGGCTCGCCGAGCACCATGGAGTCCAGGCTGCTGGCCACCCGGAAGAGGTGCCGCACCGCCTCCTCTCCCTCGTAGTGGTAGAGATAACCGTTCACCTCTCCCAACGGGATCCCGTGGTAGGCCGCCATGAATTCCTTGACCTCGGCAGCGCCCCGGAAGCCCTGGTGCGACAGCGCGCAAACCTCGACCCGGTTGCACGTCGACAGGATCACCCCTTCCCTGAGGGACTCCCGCTCCAGGAGCCCCCGGAGCGCGTGGCCGATCGTGTCCGCGGAGAAGGCGAGACGCTCCCGGATTTCCACGGGGGCGGTCCTGTGGTTGAGCCCTATGATGATGATGTGGCCCATCGGGAACCCTCTGCCCCCCTCTCACCGCGACAGGCTGGAGTAGGAATGGAGGCCCGGCAGAAGAAGGTTGACGCCCAAAAACGTGAAGAGGACAGCGCCGAATCCGACGATCGCAAGGATCGCCGCCTTGCGCCCCCGCCACCCCACCGTCAGCCGCCCGTGGAGAAGCGCTGCGTAGAGGAGCCACGTGATGAGCGACCACGTTTCCTTCGGGTCCCAGCTCCAGTAGGACCCCCAGGCGTACTCGGCCCAGATGGACCCCGTGATGATCCCCAGGGTGAGAAGGGGGAACCCGATCGTCAGGCACCGGTAATTGATGTCGTCGAGAACGTCGAGAGAGGGGAGACGTTTGAACATCGCGCCCATTTTCTTGCGTTTGACCTGTTTCTCCTGCAAAAGGTACATGATTCCCGCACCGAAGGCGACCGCGAAGACGGCGTCGCCGATGAACAGGAGCATGACGTGGATCGGGAGCCAATAGGAGTTCAGCGCCGGGGCCAGCCCCGCGACCTCTCCCGGCAGGAAAGCGGCGAAAATGCTGAAAACGAAGGCAAGCGGGGCGACGAACGAGCCCAGGGTGCGCAGGTTGTACCGGATCTCGACGACGAGGAACGTGCCCGCGATCGCCAGCGCGAAAAACGAGAGCGATTCGAACAGATTGGTGACGGGGGTGTACCCCGCGGCCGCATATCGGAGGACGAACCCGGTGGCGTGGAGAAGGACGCCGATCAGGAGGGACATCCGGCCCAGGCGCGCCCCTCTCTCGTTCAGCGTGATGATGAAGTAGAGGTAGAGAAGAGACCCGGCCAGATAGAAGAAGGCGGTTACCTTCAGCAAGGAAATGTGCATCATGTCATTGTAATTCACGAAAGAGGGTCGAACAAGCAGAACTCCGGGCGGCCCTGGCCGCCCCTGCACCGCGGCCCGCCGGCCCGGGGGTTCCGATCCGATGACGAGGAATACGCAATGCCCATCGTCCCCGGAATACCGGACCTGTCGTTCCCGACGCATCCCGGGGAGAAATCGGATCGCGGTCCTCGCGTGGTACGATGGCGGACGTGAAGGACCGCCTCGCTTCCGCCTTGCTTCTGGCTGCCATCGCCGCAGCTTCCCCGACCGGCTGTTCCCAGAGGATGCCGGCGGACAGCGGAGAGCTGGTCATCGCCTTCCCGGGCGCTCCGGTAAGCATCGACCCGCGGCTTTCGACCGACGCGTACGGAACGCAGATCCTGCAGATGACGCACGCCTCCCTCATCCGGATGGACGCGGCGGGGAACCCCCTTCCGGATCTCGCCGAGGGCTTTGAGGCAAGATCCCCCACCGAGGTCGTCTTCCGGCTGCGGGACGGGGTGCGGTTCCACGACGGGAGGGAGCTCACCTCCGCGGACGTCCGCGATACCTTCGCGTGGATCCTTAACCCGCGGAACCGCTCCCCGCACCGGTCCACGTACGAAACGATCCGGGAGATCGAGACCCCCGACTCCCGCACGGTGGTCTTCCGGCTTTCGGAGCCGTTCGCGCCGTTTCTGGCCGGCATGGTGCGGGGGATCGTGCCCGCCGGAACACGGGCCGCGGGATACTCGCCCCCGATCGGAGCGGGTCCCTACCGGGTGGACGACTACGAGCAGGATACTGCGATCCGTCTTTCGCGGTTCGAGGGGTACCACGGCGGGGCCGCGCGCATCGAACAGGTCGTCGTCAAATTCCTCCCGGACAGCAACGTGCGGTTCCTCGAGCTGAAAAAGGGGAGCGTCAACCTCGTCCTGAACGGGGTGGAACCCGATCTGATCCCCGCCGTTTTGGAAAACGGGAACCTGGTGATGGAGGAAGCGCCGGGGAGCAACGTGTCGTACCTCGGGTTCAACCTCCGCGACCCGTTCCTGTCCGACGCGCGGGTGCGGCGGGCCATCGCCCTGGCCATCGACCGCGAGGCGATCGCCAGGACGCTGTGGAAGGGGCACGCGGACCTTGCCGACTCCCTTCTCGCCCCGGGCTTCTGGGCCCATGACGACAAGATCCCTCCCTTGCGGTACGACCCTGCCGCAGCCAGGCGTCTTCTGGAAGCAGCCGGCTACCGCGACCCGGACGGCGACGGCCCGAAACCCCGCTTCCGGCTGACGTACAAGACCTCGCAGAACGAGTTGCGGCGGCGGATCGCGGCCGTCATCCAGGAAGAGCTGCGCCAGGCCGGGATCGCCGTGGAGATCCAGTCCCTCGAGTGGGGAACCTTCTTCTCGGACATCCGGAAGGGGAACTTCCAGCTGTACAGCCTGACCTGGGTCGGGATCGCGGACCCGGATATTTACCACTACGCCTTTCACTCCGGACAGACCCCCCCGGAGGGAGCCAACCGGGGGGGGTACCGGAACCCCGAGGTCGACCGGCTCGTTACGGAAGGCCGCCGGGAAACATCGCGGGAGAAAAGGAAGAAGATCTACGGGAAGGTGCAGCAAATCCTCTCCCGCGACCTCCCCGTCTTCCCCCTCTGGATCAACCGGAACATCCTCGTCCGGGACCGGCGGCTCACGGGCTTCGTCATCACTCCCGACGAGGATTACGCATCCGTCAAGGAGATGACATTCCGCAAGGGAAAGGAGGCCGGGAAATGAGAAGGTACCTCTTCTCCCGTCTCCGGCAGATGGTCCCCGTCGTCCTGGGCGTGGTGACGGTGGTCTTCCTCCTCATCCACCTGATCCCCGGCGACCCCGTCGAGATCATGCTGGGCGAGAGCGCCCTCGCGGCGCAGAAGGAGGAACTGCGCCGGGAGCTTCGCCTCGACCGCCCCCTGGCCGTCCAGTACGGCGATTTCCTCCTCGGGATGGCGAAGGGAGACTTGGGAACCTCCTTCCGGAGCCGGGAGCCGGTGCTGCGCGAGATCCTCCGGAGGGTTCCCGCGACCCTCCTCCTCTCGGCCGCCTCGATGACCGTGGCTCTTTGCATCGCGTTTCCCCTCGGAATCGTGTCCGCGATGAGGCAGCACACCTTTCTCGACCATCTCTGCGGGTTCCTGGCGATGCTCGGCCTGTCGATGCCCAACTTCTGGCTGGGGCCCCTGCTGATCCTGATCTTCTCCATCGGGCTGGGGCTTTTCCCCGTCTCGGGGTACGGGACCGCCGGCCACCTGGTGCTCCCCGCGGTGACGATGGGGACCGGGATGGCGGCGATCCTCATGCGGATGCTGCGCTCCCAGCTCCTGGAGGAGATCCGGCAGGACTACGTGCGGGCGGCGTCCGCCCGGGGCCTTTCCCGGCGGGCCGCGGTGGTGCGCCACGCGCTGGCGAACTCCCTCATCCCCGTCCTCACGGTGATGGGCCTGCAGGTCGGCGCCCTGCTTTCCGGCAGCATCATCACCGAGACGATCTTCTCCTGGCCCGGGGTCGGCCGCCTCACCATCCAGGCGATCGACGCCCGGGATTACCCGCTGGTCCAGGGATGCATCCTGTTCATCGCTCTCTGCACGGTGGCCGTGAACCTCCTGACGGATCTTTTGTACTCCCGCCTCGACCCGAGGATCCGGTATGAGTGAACGGACCGTCAAACAAACCATCGCAAGGCGCGTGGCCCGCCACCGGGGGGCCGTCGCCGGGTTCGCCGTCGTCGTCCTGCTGCTGCTCGCGGCGGTGCTCGCCCCGTTGCTCGCCCCGTTCGACCCGGGGGCCCAGGCGCTCGATTCCGGACTGTCCGGTCCCTCGCGGTCCCACTGGCTCGGGCAGGACAGGCTGGGCCGCGACCTGCTGAGCCGCCTCATCCACGGAGCGCGCGTTTCGGTCGCGGTGGGACTGGGCACCGTCTCCCTGTCCCTTGCGATCGGGCTCCTTGTCGGGTCGGCGGCGGGGTTTTTCGCGGGAAAGGTCGACCACCTCTTCATGCGGCTGGCCGACATCCTCTTGGCCTTCCCCGGGATCCTCCTCGCCATCGCGATCACCTCCGTCCTCGGACCCTCGCTGCGCAACGTCCTCATCGCCTTGTCCGCCCTCGGCTGGGTGGGGTACGCCCGGCTCATCCGGGGGCAAATTCTCAAAATCCGGGAGATGGAGTTCGTCCAGTCGGCAAGGGCGGTCGGCACCCCTCCCGCGCGGCTCCTCCGGGTCCACATCCTCCCGAACGCGATCTCGCCCGTCATCGTCGAGGCCACCTTCGGGATCGCGCGGGCGATCGTGGCGGAGGCGGGGTTGAGCTTTCTGGGCCTGGGAGTTGCGCCCCCTACCCCTTCCTGGGGGGCGATGATCAGCGAGGGAAGGCATTTCCTGTTCGTCGCCCCCCATCTGACAACCGTTCCGGGACTTGCCATCATGATCACCGTGATGGCGTTCAATTTCCTGGGGGACGGGCTCCGGGACGCGATGGACGTGCGGGAAGGAGCGCATTGATGCCCCGGATATGGGTATTTTCCGGAAACCTTGTGTGTCATGGGTCAACCGGTTATTGACAGACGACACGCCTAATGATTTTAATGAATGCAACGATTTATCCTTCATCCCGTCATGCAGCGGAAAATAACCGAAGGAGGTGATTCGTCAAGGAGACCGGGCTGCGCAGGAACCGTCGTCGTTCTTTCCATTAACCGTCTTTGTCCAAATAGCCGGAAGGAGGGGGGCATATGAAGAAAAGAAAACAAGGGCTCATTTCCAGACGGGATTTCATGAAGGCGGCCGGGGTCGGGACGCTCGCTGCGGGGATCGCGCCGCAGATCATCCTCCCCGGGCGCGGGTACGCCGCAGGGAAGGACCTGAAGATCCTCGTGTGGTCCCATTTCGTCCCCCGGTTCGACAAGGAGTGGTTCGACAACTTCGCCAAGAACTGGGGACAGGCGAACGGCCTGAACGTCACGGTGGACCACATCGGGCTCGCCGAGATCCCCGCCCGCACCGCGGCCGAGATCTCGGCAGGGCAGGGGCACGACCTGATCGAGTGGGTCTGGTCCCCATCCCAGTTCGAGCCGAGCGTCCTCGACCTGACCGATGTGGTCAAGGAGGCCGAGAAGAGGTTCGGCAAGCAGCTTCCCCTCTGCACGAGGACCTCCTACAACCCATTCACCAAGAAGTTCTTCTCCTTCTGCCCCGGCTGGACCATCGATCCCGGGGACTACCGCAAGAGCCTCTGGGAGAAGGCGGGCAAGCCGGAAGGCCCGGAAACGTGGGAGGACCTGATCACCTACGGCGGCAAGATCAAGAAGGACCAGGGGATCCAGCTCGGGATCGGCCTGTCCCAGGAGCTCGACTCCGACATGGCGGCGCGGGGGCTGCTCTGGTCCTACGACACCGGCGAGCAGGACGAGAAGGAGAACGTCATCCTCAACAACCCGAAGACCTTGGAGGCGGTCTCGTACATGGCGCGGCTGTACAAGGAGTCGATGACCCCCGAGGTCCTCGCCTGGACCGCCGTATCGAACAACCAGGCGCTCATCGCCGGCCGTGCCTCGTACATCTTGAACTCCATCTCGGCCTACCGGTCCGCGCAGAAGCAGGTCCCCGAGATCGCCAAGGACATCTACTTCACCCCTGCGCTGAAAGGCCCGCGGGGAACACGCTGGGCCAGCGAGCACGTGATCTACAACTACATCATCCCCAAGTATTCGAAGAACGCCGACACGGCGAAGAAGTTCCTCATCGCCCTCGTGGAGAACTACGACCAGGCGATGTTCCAGAGCGAGCTCTACAACTCCCCGGCCTTCTTCGACACCCCCGTCCCCTCCGGGGACCGCGGCTATCCCGCTGTGAGCGGCGCGAAGAAGTTGAGGGACCTCCACAACGCCTGGTTCGACGACGATCCGTTCGCGCTCCCGGGGGAGGAAAAGGGAAAACTCAAGGTGCTGAAAGACGCGGATAAGTGGAGCACCAACGTGGGGCACCCGGGCCCGTCGAGCCCGGCGGTCGGCGAGATCTTCAACACCTTCGTCCTCTCGAACATGATGGCCAACGCCGCGCGGGGGATGAAGCCGGAGCTGGCGGTGGAACAGGCCGAACTCCTCACCAAGGCGATCTTCGCGACGTGGCGGAAGAAGGGACTCGTGGGAGGAAAGACGTAGAGACGGCAGGGCAACGCGCGGGGGGCTTGACACCCCCCGCGCGTCGGTTCGCATTGCACTCCTGAATCATCAACCGGGGATACGGGGGCGACAGACACGATGGCGCAGGTCGAAGTCCGGGGGATTTCGAAACATTTCGGGGAGGTGCGGGCGGTCGACCACGTGGATATCGCGACCGCCGAAGGGGAGTTCCTCGTCCTCCTGGGTCCTTCCGGCTGCGGGAAGACCACGCTTCTCCGGATGATCGCAGGGATCGAGACGCCCACCTCCGGCGACATTCTCATCGGGGGACAGGTGGTGAACAACCTGCCCCCGCGCGCCAGGAAGATCGCGATGGTCTTCCAGAGCTACGCCCTCTACCCGCACATGACGGTATTCAGGAACATCGCTTTCCCGCTCAAGGCCCAGGGCTTTCCCAGGGAGGAAATCCCGACCAAGGTGGAATGGGCCGCCTCGACGTTCGGGATCGAAAAACTGCTCCACCGGAAACCCCGCGAGCTGTCGGGCGGGGAAAGGCAGAGGGTTGCGCTGGCCCGGGCGGTGGTCCGGGAGCCCAGCGTCTTCCTGCTCGACGAGCCCCTGTCCAACCTGGACGCGAAGCTTCGAACCTCGGCCCGGGACGAACTCCAGCAGTTCCAGCGCCGGATCGGCACCACCACCATCTACGTGACCCACGACCAGGTGGAGGCGATGGGGCTCGGGGACCGCATCGTCGTGATGAAGGGGGGAAAGGTGCGGCAGATCGGGACGCCCCAGGAAGTCTACAACGAGCCGTCCGATACCTTCGTGGCCGGGTTCCTCGGGTCGCCCCCCATGAACCTCCTGGAACGGGAGGACTACATTGCGGGGTTCCGCCCCGAGAAATTCCTCCCGGTTTCCGTGTATGACACCGGCGAGCCGCTGGTGAAGTTGTGGCTCGTGGTTCACCGGGTGGAGCACCTGGGGGCGGACCGGCTGCTGTACGGGATCATGCGCGACACCTTCCCCAACGAGAAGGTGATCGTCAACATCCCGTCCACGGTGGACCTGAAGATAAAAACCGGGGAGGCCCAGGAGTTTGCCGTAAAGGAGAAGGACATCAAGTTCTTCGACCGGAGCACGGGATTGCGAATCGAACCAAGGCGGTTCTGGGGAACGCGATGATTTCCGCACCCCCGGGCACCGTGGTGCTCCCCTTCGAGATAAGGAGCGCCGGCGTGCGAATGGACCGGACCCCCTTCTGATGGGTGGGGCGGGCATGGCAACCGCGGAGGAGCGGCCGGTGCAGGCCGGGATCCGGGATCGGGCGGAGCTTCTCGCGAAGCTCATGATCGTTCCCGCCATCGCCTACATCGTGGCCATGATCGGGTTCCCGTTCCTCATGGCCATCTTCTACAGCGTAAGCGATGCAACGACCGGGGACCCGACTCTGCGGATCATCGGTTTCCAAAACTACGCAGCGATCCTTTCGGACCCAGTGTTCCGGTTGGCCCTGAAGAACACCTTCTTTTTCGCCTTCGTGTCTCAAGCGCTGGTGATCGTCTTCTCGCGGATCCTCGCCGCGTCCCTGATGCAGGAGTTCCGCGGAAAATGGCTGGCACGCTTTCTCGTCATGCTTCCCTGGACCGCACCGATCGCTTTGGGAACGATCGGCTGGCTCTGGATACTCGACTCGATCTTCAGCCCGATCGACTGGATCTTGCGGAACGCGGGATTGCTGGGAACCCCGGGGGCCCTGCTGGGTCCCGAGACCAACATGTACTGGCTGGGCCGGTCCGGTCTCGCGATGGCGTCGGTGATTTTCGTCCACGTGTGGCGCCTGCTGCCCCTGGCGACGGTAATCCAGCTGGCGGGGCTGAGTTCGATCCCCCGGGATCTCCTGGAGTCCGCCGAGATCGACGGGGCAGCGGGGTGGCGCAGGGCGGTGGAGATCACGATCCCCCTGACCCTTCCCATCATCGGGATCGCGTTCCTGTTCGGGCTCATCTTCACGTTCACCGACATGGCGGTCGTCTACGTGCTGACCCGCGGCGGGCCGGTGCACTCCACGCAGGTGCTCTCCACGTGGACGTTCTTCAAGGGGATCCAGGGGGGAGACCTGGCCCAGGGGGCGGCCATCTCCCTGTTCCTCTTCCCCGTCCTGGCGGGTGTCGCGACGCTGATGCTCCGGCTCGCCCGACGGACGGAGGTGGTGTGATGGGGGGCATCCGGAAGATCGCAGCCCGTGGGGGGCTGTACACGGTGGTTACCATCTTCGCCTTTTTCGGAGCGTTCCCCTTCTACTGGATGGTCATCGCGACGTTCAAGACGGACCACGACCTCTTCAGCCCGTTGAACAACCCGTTCCTTTTCAACGAGCCGGCTACCCTGGATCACCTGAAACTGCTCCTCTTCGAAACGCACTTCCTCACGTACCTCTGGAACACATTCCTGGTTGGGGCGGCCGTGGTCGTCATCACCCTTGCGATGGCGGTCCCGGCCGCCTACAGCCTGGCCCGGTGGGCGGGGAGCTGGGGGGAGGCATTGGGAATCGGGATCTTCCTGACCTACCTCGTCCCCCCCACGATCCTCTTCATTCCCCTCTCCCGGTTCGCCTCCCAGATGGGGCTCCAGGAGTCGCTCTGGTCGTTGATCCTCATCTACCCGACCTTCACGATCCCCTTCTGCACCTGGCTCCTCATGGGGTTCTTCAAGACGGTCCCCAAGGACATCGAGGAGCAGGCGATGGTCGACGGGCTGAGCCGGCTGGGGGCGATGGTTCGGGTCGTCCTCCCCCTGTCGATCTCGGGGCTTTTGACGATCGTGGTGTTCGCCTTCACCCTCACCATGCACGAGTTCATCTACGCGCTCACGTTCATATCCGTTTCGGTGAAGAAAACGGTCTCCATCGGCGTTCCGACGGAACTGGTGCGCGGCGATGTGTTCCAGTGGGGGCCGCTGATGGCCGGGGCGCTGATCGCCAGCATCCCCGTGGCCGTCGTCTACACCTTCTTCCTTGACCGGTTCATCGCGGGCTTTACGATGGGCGCGATCAAGTAGCGGCGCACGATGAAACGACCCGATGGCCCCGGCCCCCTGATGGTCGGGTTCGAGGGGAAGGCGGTGCCCCCCCGGCTGGCGCGATGGCTCCGGGAGGGGACGGTGTGCGGGGTGGTCCTTTTCTCGAGAAACGTGGAGGCCCCCCGCCAGGTCCGGGACCTGTGCCGGGAGATCCGCGCCGCTGCCGGCAGGGGAAGACCCGCCCCGCTCGTCGCCATCGACCAGGAGGGGGGGAGGGTGACGCGGCTATCGGCCGCGGGGTTCACCCCGTTTCCCCCCGCCAGGTGCTACTCCCTCTTCTGTTGCCGCGCTTCGCGCGTGGCCGGCGCCGTGGGCGAGACGATGGCGGAGGAACTTCGCGCCGTCGGGGTGGACATCAACTTCGCCCCCGTCCTCGACGTGGACAGCAACCCGGAAAACCCCGTGATCGGGGACCGGGCTCTCTCCTCAAACCCGGAAAGCGTCGCGGAACTGGGGATCGCCTTTTTCCGCGGGACGCTCTCCCGGGGCGTCCTCCCGGTCGGGAAGCACTTCCCGGGGCACGGGCATACCGCCGCGGATTCCCACGAGGAGCTCCCCGTCGTCCGAAGCTCCCGGGCCACGCTCCTTGCGAGAGACCTCCACCCCTTCCGGCGCGCCATCCGTGCCGGGATTCCCGCCCTCATGACCGCCCACGTGCTCTTTCCCGCTCTGGACCGGGAGTTCCCCGCCACCCTGTCGGAAAAGATCCTCGTCGGACTCCTGCGGAAGCAGCTGCGGTTCCGCGGCGCGGTAGTTTCCGACGCACTGGAGATGAAGGCGATCACCGGCCGTTTCGGAATCGGCACTGCCGCCGTGCGGGCCGTATCGGCCGGGTGCGACATCGTCCTGGTGGGCCGGGGGGAGAAGGACCAGGAGGAGGCCGCGGAGGCGATCGCACGCGCCTGGACGGACGACTGGGATTTCCGGAAAGGCGCCCCGGCGTCTACCCGCCGGGTTTCCCGCCTTCGGGAGCATCTGTCCCGGGTTGGGAGGGAGGACCCTCCTGCCCGACGGGCGTCTCTGCGGCAGGTGGGGACGCGGAGACACCGGGAGCTGTCCCGACTCCTGTTCGATCACTGGGAAAGTAGCGGGCAAGCATCCCGGGCCGGTAGATCCGGTAATATTGGAGAAGGTTGAAGAAGACCCTCCGAATATACGAGCGCGTTTCCCGGTACGACATCCTTTCCAGGAACATCGCCGGGTCACCCTCCGCCCGGTTCCACCACCTCGCCACCGCCGATTCCCCCGCATTGTACGCGGCGACGGCCCGGACGTAGTCTCCGTCGTATCCGCGAAGCAGGCGCGAGAGGTATGCCGCTCCGAGGGCCACGTTCAGCTCGGGTTTCAGCAGGTCGTTCCGGCGAAGCCTTTTCCGGATCCTTTCCTTCCGGGCAACCTCGGCAGCGGTCCTGGGCATCAGCTGCATCAGCCCCACCGCCCCCGCCGGAGACAGGGCGTTGTATTGAAAGAGGGATTCCTGCCGGATGATGGAGTGGAGCACGAGGGTGTCGACGCCGGACTTCTTCCCGTCGCAATCGCCCAGGTATTGCGGCGCCAGAGGATACTGCAGCCGGTCGATGAGCCCCACCGCGGACCGGTCGGAGGGAACCCCGATCGTATCGCGGATCGCCCCCCGCAAGTCCCCCGCAAGGTACCGGAACAGCCCGGGCGTCCCCCCGTCGGCCAACCCCGTCGCGTTCCGGATGGCGGCCCGGTCCACCCGCTCCGCCTCCAGGATCGCATATTCGATCAGCCCCAGCAGGGTGAGACGCTCCGCCCGCCGGACTTTCTCCGCATCGCCCTTCGACCAGGGCGCGCCCCGGATCATTTCCCAGAGTTTCTCCTTCTCCTGGGAACAATGGGCCGTCTCCCCGCTGGAGGGGGCATTGAGCATCTCGAAGGGATCCCCGCCGAGCCGCAAGCTCGAAAACATCGCGAAAGGGCCCGAACCGTGATCCGCCGCGAGCGCCCGCAGAAGCTCATCCCCCTTCCGCTTCTCGCCGGACCCGGTGAGGGCCCTCGCCCTCCAGTACGCGTGCCGCGCCCGCTCCACCGGAGACGTCGCCGATTTCTCCCCCGCCTCGAACGCCTTGATCGCCTCGGCGTACCGTTTCTGCCGGTAGAGCCCGAAGGCATGCCGGAACACCGACTCCTGGCGCACCTGCTCGTCCCGGGCCCCCGCAAGCTTCCCGAACTCCTCGGTCGCCGCCTCCAGGTCTTCTTCCTCCTCCGATATCCATGCCGCCTGGTACCGGGCGCGCTCCGCGGTCGCCGGACGCGCCTCGCTCTCCGCGATCTCGAGGAACTTCCGGCGGGCCTCCGCGGGCCGGCCCGCCTTCCACTCCACCCTCGCGAAAAGGAAATCGACCTCCGACCGGAACGATCGGGGGGCATCCTTCACGGCCCGTGCGAGCAGTGTCCGCGCCGTGGACGTCTCCCCCTGCTTGCGCAGGAACTCCGCGTAGTCGAGGAGGACGTTGTAGAAATCGTCCGTGGGGGGGAAGTTCTCCAGCGCCTCCTGGAAGACGACCCGGGCCCGCTCGTCCTCCCCGGCCCGGAAAAGGGCCTTCGCGTATTTGCCGTAGAAGGACACGGGAAGCCCCATCCCCGTCAGCTTCCCCTCCCCGCGCCACTGCCACAGGCGGTCCATCGAAAGCACCGCGCCGTCCTGCACCGTGTAGGAGAAGAAGTTCTCCAGGTACGCTTCCGCGGCGTTTTTCCGCCCGGCGTCCCCTTCCTGCGCATTCCCCCCTTCTTCCATCAGGCGTGCCGCGAGGTATCCCTCGACCGCCTTCCTCCCGTTGCCCGTGACCTTCCCCCGGGAGGCCTCGAAATGCTTCCTTGCGCCCGGAAGGTCATCCCCCTTCACCGCAGCGAAGGCCTGTTCGTGTTCGAGATACGGGACCAGGGGGGATCCGGGGAAGGAGGCGACGAGCCGGTCATGGACCGCGGCCGCATCCGCCAGCTTCCCCTCTCTTGCCAGGGCGAATCCCGTGAAGAAAAGAACGTAATCCCCGAGATCGTATTCCCCGGGGGAAAGGGCGCCAAACGTTTCCCTCGCCTCGGGGAACTTCTCCTCGGACAGGAGGGCCCATCCCTCGCGGAACAAGTGGTCCGCGGGGGAGAGGGAATCGGCCCGGGCGAAAGAGGTAAGGGCAAGAAGGAAGGCGAATGATGCGAGCAGCCGGGCGTGCCTCAATACGGTTCCCCCCGTCGAAGACCTGGAAATCTATCCTAGTATGGTATTATCGCGAAAGTCTTGCCGAGAATGTAGGGAAACGGCCGAATGGATGGAAACCTCCCTGTCGACCCACCTCTTCGTCTTCCGGGACCTGGACGAATCCATCGTGTCGCTCTTCCCGAAGTTCGGGTTTCTCACCGCCGAATTGTGGGCCATGCCGCCCCACTTCCCGTACGCCGACCCGGGTGCGGCGGGGGAGATTTCCTCCCTGCTGGCCCGGCACGGGGTCCGCGTGGCCAGTCTCCACGCCCCTCTCTATCCCGACGTCCGCAGCTACAAGAAGGACCGCTGGTACTCCCTGTCGTCGGAGGACGAATCCCACCGCCGTGAATCGGTGGGCGCCGTCGCCGCGGCGGGGACATGGCTGGCGCGGAACGGCGGAGGGACTCTCGTCCTGCACACCGGTTTCCCCCTGGAGAACTGGTATCCGCGCAGGTGGGGGGCGTTCCTGGGATCCCTGAACGAACTCCTGGACGCGGTCCCCGGCAACGTCCGGTTCGCCGTGGAAAACACTCCGATTCCGTCGGGACGGGTGGAGATCGTCATGGATATCGTCGCCCGGTATCCGGAAGACCGGGTCGGGGTGTGCCTCGACCTGGGCCATGCCCATATCGAGGGCGATGTCGGCAACGCCCTCCGGGAATCGGCGCCCCGGCTCATCCACGTGCACGCCTCGGACAACCACGGCGACCGGGACGACCACCTTGTCCCCGGGCGCGGGGGGATCCCCTGGAAAGAGGTGTTCGCGCAGCTCCGTGAAATCGGCTTCCCGGGGCCCTTCACCGTGGAACTCCGCGACACCACCGGGGGGGACGACCCGCACGACCGCAGTTTCGAGGAGATCCTTGGCGAGTGCCGCAGCGCGCTAGCGTCTTTCCAGGGCGAAGGAGGACCACCCGGCAGGTGGACGAACGGGCAATCGGGATAACCCTTTCCAAGCTCTTCCGCGCGCCGGCCCGGGTGACCGGGGTCCAGGAACTCGCGGGGGATGCCTCCACGCGCCGGTACTACCGGGTCCGGATGGCACCGGGCTCCCCCGTCCCCTCTCTCGTCATGATGCGGTACCCGGACGAGGTTCCCCCGGGAGGGGAACTCCCCTTCGTGAACGTCCACCGGTACCTGAAACAGGCGGGCGTCCCCGTCCCCGGGATCTACCTCGCAGCGCCGGAGGCCAACCTCCTGTTCCTGGAGGACGCGGGCGACACGATGCTGGAAGGGATCGTCCGCTCCGCCCGCTCCGCGGACGAATTCCTGCCGCTCTACGAGCGGTGCATGGAGATCCTGGTCCGGATCCAGGGGGCCGGGACAAGGGCGCTGGACGGCCGGGCGATCCCGTCCCGACTCGCCTTCGACGTGGAAAAGTTTGCCGAGGAGATCGACTTCTTTTTCGAGAACGCCGTCCGGCGATACGGGGGAATCGCCCTGTCGGAAACGGAAGAGCGGGCCATCGAGGACCTGTTCCTGCCTTTCCTGGATGGTCTGGCGGCACTCCCGCGAGTTCTCGCCCACCGCGATTACCACAGCCGGAACATCATGGTGATCCCCGGCGGGAGGGGGAACACGTCCCCGGATTTGCGGATCCTCGATTTCCAGGACGCCCGGATGGGGAACGTCTTTTACGACCTTTGCTCCCTGTTGCGGGACTCCTACGTGACGCTGGCCGACAAGGCGGTCGACGAACTCGTCTACGTCTACCGGCACGCAGCCCCCGCGGATCTCCGGCGGATGGGGGGCGATCCGGCCTCCTTTTCCTACCATCTCGACGTTTCCGCCCTCCAGAGAAACGTCAAGGCGATCGGCACGTTCGGAAACCAGGCCCACAACCTCGGGAAGAGTTTCTACCTGCGGTTCATCCCTCCGACCGTCGCCCATCTCGCCTCGAATTTCGAGCGGAACTCCCGCATGAAGCCGCTGGCCCGCAAACTCCTGCCGATCCTTGGCGAACTCGCGGGGAAGGCGGCTTCCGAGGAAACGTCATGAGAGGAATGATCCTCGCCGCCGGCCTGGGGACCCGCCTGCGCCCGCTTTCCTATGAACTGCCCAAGCCCGTCATCCCCGTCCTCGGCCGTCCCCTGTGCACCTACAACATGGAGTTCCTCCGACGGACGGGGATCAAGTCGTTCGTCATGAATCTTCACACGCACCCGAAACTCATCCAGCAGCGCGTGACGGGGTGGGCGGGCAAGACCGTCCGCATCGATTTCACGGTGGAGCCGGTCATTCTCGGAACGGGGGGAGGGATCTGGAATGCCCGGGAGTCCCTCAAGGGGGGTACCTTCGTCACGGCAAACGGGGATACGATCCTGTCCTTCCCCTTCGCCCCGGCGCTTGCCTTTCACCGGGAGAGGAAAGCGCTGGCCACCCTGATCCTCTTCCCGGACCCGGGGAAACGGTACACGCCCGTCTGGGTGACGGAAGGGGGGCGGATCACCGGGTTCGGAAGCGAGGCCGGTGAGGGGGCAAAGTCCGGCTTCTACACGGGGTGCCAGATCCTCGAACCGGAACTCCTCTCGAACATCCCCCCGGGGAAGGCGTCGTGCATCATCCGGGAAACCTATACCCCTCTCGTGGCCGACGGAGCCCCCGTCTTCGGATTCCTTTCCTCGGGGCGCTTCCAGGAGTTCGGCACTCCGGCCGACTACCTGGAAGGAACCCTCGCCCTCCTCTCCGCCAGGAAGCAGGAAGCGGCTCGCCCGGCTGCAGAGGAGGACCAAGTCACGATCATCCCGCCCGTCCACATCGCACCGAAGGCGAAAGTCGCCCCGGGCGCGCGGGTCGGCCCGGGCGCGGTCATCGAGGACGGCGCCACGGTTGCCGAAGGAGCGTCGGTTTCCCGGTCCATCCTCTGGCCGGGGGCCGTCCTGCCGGCGGGAGAGCAGCTGAACGGTGCGATCCTCACTCCCCGTCGCCGCGTCCAGGTCGGGTGACCCCCCCGAACCCACGTCCGGAACCCCTTTCCCCGGGGATCCCTGCGTAAAGTTTTTCTTTTCGGTTTCCGATACATTGACGAGGAGTTTCGCTTTCCGAATCGCCCGAATGCCGAGGGGACCCCGGTACTTCCGGAATGAAAAAAGGCAGCGTTATCTTCCCTGTCCTGCTGGCCCTGGCCGCAGCCGATACCATCGCGGCGGTCCTGATGGTCGGGGCGACCATCGCCTTTCTGCTGGTCCTTCTTCCCCTCGCCTACTTCCTGTTCCGGAACCGGATCCAGAAGCCCCTGCTGGCCCTGGTCCAATATGCGCATCGATTCCACGAGGGAAGCGACGACACCGTTCCGGCCTCGGGCGGCAGGATGGTACGGATGCTCTCCGAGGCGCTCCAAAGGATGACGGACGCCATCCGGCAAAGGGAGCGGAAACTCGAGGAATTGGCCGCTTTCAACGAGTCGGACCCCAACCTGATGATGAAGGTGGCAAGGGACGGCAGGATCGTGTATGCAAACCGGAGCGTGGGGAGAAAGCTCCACGACCTCGGCCTGCCGCCGCAGCACTACGAACTTCTCCTGCCCGACGACGCGGAGAAAATTGTGGAGGGCGTTCTCTCCAGTAAAAAGAAGAACAGCGGGGTGGTGTGGGAGCTCCGGGGGAGGACCATCGACTACACGACGTTCCCCCTGGCGAGGGAGGAAACGGTCGTGTTTTACGGGGTGGACGTGACCGAGGAAACCGCGGATCCGAGGGTGAAGAAGGCAATATGCAGCACCGGGGACAAAGCGCGGTCCCGCCCCCCTTGAGCAAGGGGCTCCCGCGGCGCAGCGGACGCAGGAGGGGGTTCCGAGCGAAGCTGTCCGGCGAAGGTTGCATCCGCAGCCTTAAGGACTTCGGTTGCGGCGAGGGACGAAGCGAGGGGCCCCCTCCGAGGAAGCGGAGCCGGTCCCGCTCCCCTTGAGCAGGGGGCGTCCACGGCGCAGCAGCCGACGCAGGCGGGTTCGTGCGGAGCTAGCCTTTCCCGTACAGGTAGAAGGAGAGAACGGCGAGCAGGAACGTGTAGGGCGCGAAGCGGAGGAACCTCCCCCGGGTAACCAGGCGTTCGACGAACAGCAGGGAGATGTACCCCACGGCAAACGCAAACAGGAATCCCAGGACGGAAGGAAGCACCCGGGGAAGCACCGACACCCCCTGGTGGAGATGAAGAAGGGCTGCGCCGAGAATGGCCGGCAGGGAGATGAAGAACGAGTACTTCGCGCTCCGGGACGCCCCGATCCCCAGCACCAGGGCAAGCGATATCGTCGACCCGGACCGGGAAAGACCCGGAAAGACGGCAGCCCCCTGCATGATCCCGATGGCCGCCGCCTCCCAGAGTTCGATCCGGTCGGGGTCCATCTTGTGCCGGAACCGGAGATTGCTGATCAGAAGGAATGTCGTGAGGATCAGGTACCGGAACCCCACTCCCAGGAAGGTGACCCCCGTCTCCACCGCGTCGTGAAAGGCGTACCCGATGATCGCGGTCGGTACGCTGGACACGACCAGCAGCAGAAGGTCCCGACGCCCCCACGCGCCCGGGCGGAGATCCGGATACCGCCGGGAAAAGGAGCCAAGGATGTCGGAGATCTCCCGCCGCAGGAAAAGGAGTACGGCCAGCAACGTCCCCAGGTGCAGAAGGATGTCGAACGCCAGTTCGGGTTCCGTGAGCCCGAGCATCTTCTGCGCGAGCAACAGGTGGCCCGAGCTGCTCACCGGCAGGAACTCGGTGGCCCCCTGGAGGATTCCCAGCAGTATCGCCTTGAATACCGTCAACGGGAATCCGTCACGAGATTTCGTCCCGGGCGGTTTCCACGGCTTTTTCCATCACGCCGCGGATCCGGTCTACGGTTTCCCGGTCCTTTCCCTCGAACCGGAGGACGAGCACGGGTTGCGTGTTCGACGCCCGCACGAGCCCCCATCCTCCGTCGAAAAGGGCCCGCACGCCGTCCACGTCGATCACCTCCCGGGCCTGCGGCCGGACGATCTCCGCCACCCTCTCGGCGACCCGGAACTTGATCTCGTCGGGGCACTCCACCCGGATCTCGGGCGTCGCCACGAGGGGCGGGAGGTCGGAGAGCATTTCGCTTAACGGGCGATCGGAATTCGCGAGGATCTCGAAGAGCCTCGCGGAGGCGTAGATGGCGTCGTCGAACCCGAGAAAGCGGTCGGCGAAGAAGATGTGGCCGCTCATCTCGCCGGCCACTTCCGCCGACTCCTCCTTCATCTTCTTCTTGATGAGCGAGTGCCCGGCCTTCCACATGATGGGCTTCCCTCCGTGCCGGACGATGTCGTCGTACAGGTTCTGCGATGCCTTCACCTCCGAGATGACGGTCGCGCCCGGCTTTCTCCGGAGGATATCCCGCGCGAACAGGGTCAGCAGGGAATCCCCGAACAGGACTTCCCCCTTCTCGTTCACGGCGCCGATCCTGTCGGCGTCTCCGTCGTAGGCGACCCCCACATCCGCGTTCGTTTCCCGCACCACCCGGACAAGGGACGCAAGGTTCTCCGGGACGGTCGGGTCGGGGAAATGGTGGGGGAACCGCCCGTCCATCTCGCAGAAGAGCTCCACCACCTCCATCCCCAGCGCGCGGAACAGGGGCGGCGCCACCGGGCCCGCGGTCCCGTTCCCGGCGTCCACCACCACCTTGAGCCTGCGCGGGATGGAGATGTTCGACATCACGTACTCCCGGTAATCCGGCACAACGTCCCGCCGGCTTTCCCTTCCCTTCCCCGTGGCGAAGTCCTCCCTCTCGATGATGCGCCGGATTTCCCGGATCTTCTCGCCGTAGAGGGTGACAGGTCCCACGCACAGTTTGAACCCGTTGAACTCGGGGGGATTATGACTCCCCGTGACCATCACCCCTCCGTCGGCCCCGAACCGCAGGATGGAAAAGTACAGGAGGGGGGTGGGGCAGATCCCCACGTCCACAACGTCCATGCCCGCGGACAGGAGCCCCTCGACCAGCGCGTCCCGGAAGGAGGGAGAGGAAAGCCGGCAATCCCGGCCCACCATGAGGACCTGCCCCCCCCTCCGCGCCGCGTAGGTGCCGAACCCCTTCCCGATGGAGACCACCGTCCCGGACGTGAGATCCTCTCCCACTCTCCCCCGGATGTCGTATTCCCGGAATATCAGAGGGTTGATCACGTAAGCCTCCGTTACTCGAGGTGGATCTCCGAGTAGGCGCGGGAGGCACGGCGGGCGACCTTGGTCCGGTGTGCCGCGCGCGACACCTCGCGTGCGACGGCCGGCGCCACCTTCCGGTTGAAGACGGAAGGGATAATGTAATCCTCCGACAGCTCCTCCTTGCTCACGCAGGAGGCGATCGCGTGCGAGGCCGCGAGCTTCATCTCCTCGTTGATCGTCACGGACCGGGAATCGAGGGCGCCCCGGAAGACCCCCGGGAAGACAAGAACGTTGTTGATCTGGTTCGGGTAGTCGGAGCGTCCCGTCGCCATGATCCGGACGTAGGGAGCGGCATCCTCGGGCTGGATCTCGGGGTCCGGGTTGGCCATCGCGAAGACGATGGGGTCCTTGGCCATCTTCTTGAGATCGTTCACCGTGATGAGACCGGGGCCCGCGAGGCCCAGGAAAAGGTCGGCGCCGGTCATGACATCGGAGAGCTTCCCCTTCTCGTGAAACGGATTGGTGTGGTCGGCATACCATTCCTTCATGAAGTTCATATGCTGCTTTCGGCCTTTGTAGATCGCGCCGATGCGATCCACGCCGATGACGTTGCGGACACCCGCGTTCATCAGGATCTTGCTGCACGCCACTCCCGAGGCTCCGACGCCGGCCACCACCACCTTCATATCCTCGATCCGCTTCTTGACGATCTTCAGCGAATTGAGAAGCGCGGCGAGCACCACGATGGCCGTCCCGTGCTGGTCGTCGTGGAAGACGGGGATGTCCATCTCGGCCTTGAGCCGCTCCTCGATCTCGAAGCAGCGCGGCGCGGAGATATCCTCGAGGTTGATGCCGCCGAAGGAGGGGGCAAGAGCCTTGACGATCTTGATGATCTCCTCGGTATCCTTCGTTGCCAGGCAGATCGGCCAGGCGTCCACGCCGGCGAACTCCTTGAAGAGCAACGCCTTCCCTTCCATGACGGGCATCGCCGCCTCGGGCCCGATGTCGCCTAGCCCCAGCACCGCGGTCCCGTCGGAGACGACGGCCACGGTGTTCCGGCGGATCGTCAATGTGAACGACTTCCTGACGTCTTTCGCGATCGCCATGCAGACGCGCGCCACCCCGGGCGTGTAGGCCATGGAGAGGTCGTTCCGGGTCTTGACGGCGATCTTGCCGCTGATCTCGATCTTCCCGCCGAGATGCTTGAGGAATGTCCGGTCGGAGACGTTGATGATCTTTACCCCCGGGACTTTTTGGACCGCCTTGATGATCTCCTGGGCGTGCTCCACCCCCCGGGCGCGGACCGTGATGTCCCGCATGACGGTACCTTTCCCCACGCCGCTCAAGTCCACGGCGCCGATGTCTCCGCCGGCATCCCCGATCGATGTGGTGACTTTTCCGAGCATTCCGGGCCTGTTCTGGATCTCGACGCGCATCGTGATGCTGTAACTCTCGGTTGGCAACAACTTTGCGGGCATGGTGTCCTCCCTCGGGGATCCCCGAAGCGTAATTGATGAATTCGCAACCTGTGATTCTATTTAGCCCTATTGGGTAATACAAGCGATTTCACCGGGGAAAGAGGGATCCCGGTAACATTAGCAGGAATGAATGATGTCAGCGAAATCCCATCTCCCAGCTGCATTTTATTGGAAAAAGCGTTTACAGCGCAACAGCGCCGGGGGTATCATAAGAACAAGGGGTGTGATCCATGGAAGCCATCGACGTCGGAAAGAGGATCAAGAGCATCCGGAAAAGGAAGAACCTGACCCTCCAGGAGGTTTCGGAAAAGAGCGGCATGTCCGCCACCGCGATCAGCGCGATCGAGCGGAACGTGTCGTCCCCGACCGTGACCACCCTCGTGGCCATCGGCCGGGCTCTCGGCGAATCCCTCTCCTCCCTGTTGGGAGAAGCCGAGATCGAGTACGTGGTGACCCGCGCGGCAAACCGGGAACGTCTGGCCACGGACATCCCGAACGTCGATTTCCAGAGCCTCGCGCACGGAGTGCCCGGACAGCGGTTCCACCCGAAGCTGGGAATCCTCAAGCCCGGGGCGAACAGCGGAGAGGACTTCGTCAACCACCAGGGAGACGGTTTCTTCCTCGTGATCCGGGGAGCCCTCGAAATGGAGATCGACGGAACCTTAGTCAGGCTCGAGGAGGGGGACAGCCTCTCCGTTCGGGGGAACACGCCTTACCGCTGGAAGAACGCGTCCGGCCAGGAGGAGACGCACCTCCTGGTCGTATCCGACTCCTGACCTTTCCGGGAGCCCTGGCCCGATCGTGCGACGCCCTTTTCGCGCCCCGGGCGGGCTGCGGCGCGAAGCGGATCCGGTTACGCGAAACGGGTAACCCCATTGCGGGGGCATGCCGGGGAAAGGCCGCAGCGGCTGCATCGGGGCACGCGGGCGACGCAAACCTGCCGCCCGTGCCAGCCCAGCCGCGTGGCGAACTTCCACCACCTCGTTTTCGGGACGGCCGCGGCGAGGTCCTCCTCGATCCGCCCCGGGTCCTTCGAACGGGTAAGACCCAGCCGGAAGGAAACCCGGCCGACGTGCGTGTCCACGGGGAGAGCATCCGCCCCGAAACAGGCGCCGAGGAGGATCGCGGCCGTCTTCCTCCCTACCCCGGGCAGCGCGGTCAGGTCCTCCATGCTCTTCGGGACAAGGCCTCCATGCCGGGAAACCAGGGCGGCCGAAATCCCCTTGAGCGCCTTGGCCTTGTTCCGATAGAAGCCCGTGGATCGGACCGCCTCCTCGATCTCCTCCTGCGACGCGGCGACGAACGCCTCCGGGGCGGGATACCGGGCAAAGAGCGCCGGCGTGACCTGGTTGACCCGGTCGTCTGTGCATTGGGCGGCCAGCACGGTGGCGACCAGCAAATCGAACGGGCTATGGTACCGGAGAACCACCCGCGCATCCGGGTATGCCCGGTCGAGATAATCCAAAACGAACGAAACGGCAGGCGGCCTCTTCCCCGGGAGCATCAGGCGGGGCTCCGCCGGTAGACGACCACTTCGTACCCGTGCACATCCACCTCGAGCAGGATCCCCTCCACCTCGCAGGTGAACATCTTCCCGGGCCCTATGAACTCGTCCTCCGGGGTGGAATGAAACGCGTTGCGCTTGGAAAGCCAGTCCAGCATCCCCCGGACCTCCCGGAAGGTCATGTCGAACGCAGTGATGATGTTGTATACCTTCCCTTTGTGCTCGATGGGATAGATCTCCATCTCTTCATCTGCCATGGAGCCCTTTCCCGCTTTACGGGAGGGTTCTCCCTATTATACGCTGTAGATTCGGCCATCCATAAGGGCGAGAGGGGGGAGAAAGCCCTTGCTCCTTCGCGACAACCTGGCGCACAACGCGCGGATCCACCCCCGCCGGACGGCCCTCTCTTCGGGAAACATCCACATCCCCTATGCGGATCTTTTGGACCGGGTCCGCCGGTATGCCTCCGCCCTTGACTCCCTCGGCGCGGAAAAAGGAGACCGGGTGGCGATTCTGTCGCAAAGCACGCCCTCGTACGTCGAACTGCTGTTTGCCGTCACCCAGATCGGTGCGGTTCTTGTTCCCCTCAACCCCCTCTCCGTAGCGAGGGAACACGGAACCATCCTCCGGGATGCGGCGGCGCGTTTCCTCCTGTTCGCCGAAGGGTTCGAGGATACGGTGACCGCCCTCCGCCCGGACCTGCCCGACCGTATCGAACTCCTCCGGATCGATCGCGGCGGCGAAGGATGTCCCGGCCTGCTGGAGGGGGGTCGCGGCGACACCGCCCTGCCCCTTGCCCACGTCGCGGTATCGGAATCGGACATCGCGCTGCAGATCTATACGAGCGGCCCCTCGGGGCAACCGCGGGGGGCGATGCTCTCCCACGAGAACCTGATGGCGGCCTCCGCCTCCGCGGCGCTGGAGCTTAGGCTTTCCCGGAACGACGTCTTTCTCTCCTGCATCCCCTTCCCGTTCATGTCGGGGATCGGAAGGCTGCTGCGCTTCCTGTACCTCGGCGGGAGGATCGTCATCCGGAACGACTTCGACCCCGAGGAGGTTCTGCGATCGATCGAGCGGAGCAGGATCACCCACGTCCTCCTCACCCCCACGATGATGGCCCAGATCCTTGCCCTTCCCTCCGCGGACCGCTTCAACCTCGCCACCCTCCGGACGGTGCTCTACGGCGGGCCTTCCATCCCCCTCGACCTGCTGAAGCGCGCCATCCGCTTCTTCGGGTGCGATATGGTCCAGTCGTACGGCCAGGTCGAGTCCTGCGGGGTACTCACCTTCCTTCCCCCCGAGGACCATTCCCTGGACGAGAGCTCGCCCTACATGCGCAGGCTGATCTCGGTGGGGAAAGAGGCGATCGGCGTCGAGGTACGCGTGGTGAACGATGAAGGTCGGGAGGTCCTCCCCGGCCAGGTGGGCGAGGTGATCGCCCGCGGGAAGAACATCTTCGCGGGATATTACCGGGACCCCGCATTCTCCGCGGAGGTGCTCCGGAACGGATGGCTGTACACGGGGGATGTGGCGTCCATCGACGAGGAGGGGTACCTCACCATCCTCGACCGGAAGCGCGACACGCTCATGATCGGGGGAATTTCGGTCTACCCCCGCGAGATCGAAAATGTCCTCGCGGAGCATCCTTCGGTGGCGGAGGTCGCGGTCGTCCCGCGTCCCCACTGCGTCCTGGGGGAGATCCCCGTGGCGATCGTGGTGCCCAAGGAAGGCGGGCAGGCGGATGCCGACTCCCTCCTCGACCACTGCCGGAGGAACATGTCCCCGTTCAAGGTCCCCCAGGCGATCGAGTTCTCCTCCTCCCTCCCGAGAAACAGCGCGGGGAAGGTGCTGAAGGCGAAACTGAAGGAAAGGATCGCAAGGGAAAACCTCACTCTCCGAACACCTCGGCCGTGAAGGAATAGAGTTCCGCGTCCTCCTTCCACGCATCCGGGGGAAGACCCGCCTTCGCGCACACCTGGGAAAGAAACGTCTGGCGGTCCCACCCGTATTCGACGGCCACCTGGGGCAGGAGCAGGCCCCGGTTCGCCCCTTTCCGGATCATCAGCCCGTGCACGCCTACCGTC
>Ga0209321_10000220_pt1 | contig 35545 bp, 31 predicted proteins | sample Rifsed16ft4_FD_184012 | JGI IMG/M metagenome (GOLD analysis project Ga0209321, IMG submission 184012) | Soil microbial communities from Rifle, Colorado, USA - sediment 16ft 4 - CSP-I_5_4 (version 2) | ecosystem: Environmental > Terrestrial > Deep subsurface > Rock core/Sediment | place: Rifle...
ACTGGTTCGACGACACCATGGATTACCTCGCCGAGCGCTACGAACTTCTGACCGACGAGGAGTTGGACCAATTGCGGCGCCTGGGCGAGCGGTACTGCCAGCCGGTCATACAGCGCCCAGCGCCGGTCGGCGCCCCCCGCTAGGCGTCAGCGCATTCGCCGCCGGAGCGAGAGCCCGGCGGCGAGCCTCAGGCCTCCCCCGACCCCGACTTCCGCGAACCACCCGGTCCGTCGACGGGGCCGCCCCGCCAATCCCAGGGTCGCCACCAGGTATTCGCCCGTGCCGATCCGATCGCTGACCACCGCGACGCCGCCGGCCGCGTAGGGGGTGACCCGCCGGCTCACGGGGTCGAGTATGAAGGACACCAGCGCTTCCCCACGACCCGCCAGATTGCCGTCCCGAGCCCCCAGGACGGCCGTGAGCCCCAATCCCAACCGTGACCGAGCGCGAAGGATGAAGCCGGGACCGCCCCCCACGAAAGCTTCCGGGGCGGGAGCCACCGTGGCGAGCGCCTGCACGCGCCACTCGCGCGGGCCCTGAGCGTGCGCCGCGCCGGCCAGCGTCACCAGTGCGGCGACGCCGGCGATCCTACGCCAGAACGACTTCGTGGGTGACCTTGATGTCCGGCGCCAGCGAGTGGACCACGGAGCAGTACTTCTCCAGGGAAAGACTGACGGCCCGCTCCGCCTTGGCCTGGTCGATGCCATCACCGGAGATCTGGTAGCGGTAGTGCACGGCCAGGTAACGGCGCGGCTCCTCTTCCCGTCGCTGCCCCCGCACTTCGATGGAGACCTGCGCCAGCTGGACCCGCATTTTTTGGAGGATGGACACGACGTCCGACCCCGAGCAACCCGCCGCCGCGAAGAGCAGCGTAATCATGGCGCTGGGGCCGCTGTTGCCGTCGCCGTCGATCTCGATCGCCGGGGTGGCGGGCTCGATCCCCACGGCGCGGAACCGCATCCCCTTGCCCAGCCAGTCGAGACGTACGGTGCGAACGTGGCTGATGGTCACGATCCTCTCCTGGTGGCGAGGCCAATGAAGAACCGGTGACGGCGCAGACCGTCCTCACCGTGGTACTCCAGCAACCAGCTGATGGGTTCCCGGAACTTGAGCTCGAATCCCAGGGCGAACTGCGCCCAAAGCCTCGGGCAGTCCACGGCGGCCGCGCAGCGTTCCTGGCTCATCACCGCCCCGCCGAACCCGACGTACGGCACGGCGATCTCGGTGTCGGGAGTGAACCGGAACATCAGCTCGAGGTTCATCACGTAGGTCGTGACCGAATCCCCCACGCCGATTTCGGCCGACGGCCGGAGGCGCACGCGATCCGTGAAGACGTCCGCGACGTCCAGCGTGGGACTCATGATCAGCTGGTTCCGGCCGGCGAAGTCCACGCCGGCGCGAGAGCCGAACCCGAAGATCCCGAGGCGCAGGCCACTGGTCGCGACGCCCGGTTGCTCCTGCGGCGGGACGAATTCCTGTGCGTGGGCCGGTGGCGGCAGCAGCGGGAGAAGCGGCAGGAGCGGCAGGAGGCGCGCCCACCAGAATCCTCTGCCGCTTCTCCCACCTCTGCCGCTTCTGCCGCCGTCACCGCACATGAGGTACCTCCCGCTCAGCATTTGAGCCTCACAGTCGCCACGCCAGGCGGGTGTAGTCCGCGATGGCGTACACCGCGATCGCCGCGGTGGCCCAGGCGAGCGGGCGCAGCAGATCGGAGCCGGCGACGAACGCCACCAACGCGAGCACCTGGCAGACGGTGACCGCCTTGCCGCCGGCCCGAGCGGGGAGCGTGGTGGGGTGCCCCAGCAAGAGGGTCGCCAGAAACGCCAGCGCGGCCAGGATATCGCGCACCAGGACCCCGCCGATCTCCCACACCGTAAGCGCGCCGCTCCGGTACACCACGTAGAACGTCGCGGCCATGAACAGCTTGTCGCACACCGGGTCCAGCACCACGCCCACCCGCGAGCCACCGAGCCGCCGCGCCCACATCCCGTCGATCACGTCGGTCACCGCCGCGGTTCCCAGAATCGCGAGCCGCAGGCCGGCCTGCTCGGTCACCAGGAACGCCGCGGCGAGCGGAACCCGAAGCGCCGTCAGCACATCGGGCGCCCGCAGCCACGGTCTCGCTTGCTCCCCCCTTGAGCCCCCTGTAGCTTGCATCAGCCGAGCGATCCGCTCCAGGAGCGTCCATGGATTTGAGCCTGCTCAAGAAGGCAGCCATCTTCGCCGATCTCACCGACGAGGAGTTGGCGCGCGTCGCCGAAATCTGCAACGAGCAGTCGTTCAAGTTCGGGCAGACGATCTTCAAGGAAGGCGAGCCCGGCAATCGGCTGTACATGATCTCGGACGGTGAAGTCCGGATCTCCCGCGTGGTCCCCGGCTCCGGAGAGGAAGCGCTCACGGTCCTCAAGCCCGGCGCGTGCTTCGGGGAGATGTCCGTGTTCGACCGGTCGGAGCGCTCCACCGACGCCATCGCCAACAAAGACTGCACCCTGATCACGATCTCGCGGTCCGACTTCGAGATGTTGCTCGACTTCAACCGCGACATCGGCTACAAGGTACTCTGGTCGGTGGTGCGCCTCCTGAGCGAGCGGCTGCGCGTCACCAACGACAACCTCCGCTCGTTCCTGGCGATGTCGATGTTCTGAGAGGGGGAACCCTTCTCGCTTCCCGCTCAAGTTCAGCGAAGGATCCGCAGCAGCCCCGCCAGCGCGCTCCCCCGTACAAAGGCCTCCGCGTCCGTCGCCGGGATGATCACGCCGGTTTCCGCCCGGCGCTTCCGGGCGACCTGCTCCATGTAATCGCTCACCGACACCTCGGACCAGTGGCGGTCGTCCATCTTCATCTGGAGGACGATCTCCTCCCAGGTCCCGGCGTAGGTGACGCCCCGGGTGGTGCGCACACGGTGCATCTCCGTGGAGCGCCGTTGCTGCATGCCTTGCAGCTCCACCAGCAGCGTGCCGAACAGTTCCAGCTGCGTCGGATCGCGCACCGTGCCGTCCGGCTGGATGGCCTCGACCTCGGTCAGCAGCTGATCCACCGGCTCCAGGTCGCGTTCCAGCTCCTGGAGCCGCTGGCGCCAGGGGACCAGCTCCGGATCGCCGGTGGGGAGCCGGTAGATGGACTTCTTGAGCTCCACGATCCGCCAGATCGCGAGTTCATCGGTGTGCTCGTGTGGCTCGGTGCGCTCGAAGTGCACCAGCGCCGCCTCGTACTCGCCCCGGTCGTAGAGCACGTTGCCCAGGTAGATCCGCGCCTCGGAGTGCGTCGCGTCCAGGTCCAGGGCGCGGCGCAGCCAGTACAGGGCGCTGCCCTCGTCCCCCAGCCGGTGTGCGGCGTAGCCCAGGCTGGCGGCGGCCTCGGACGACTCGGGATGGTGCGTGGCGCAAATCTCGAAGAATCCCCGTGCATGGCCGAACATGCCTTCGCGGAACAGCGCCCGGCCGATCTGGATCATCAGATCGTGGTCCTCGCGGAACCCGAGGGCCAGGATCTCGTCGTAGCACCGCAGGGCCCGAGCCCGCTCGCCGAACTTGAGCAGCGTCTCCGCGAGTCCCGCCATCGCGTCTTCCTGTCCCGGATGCAACCCCAGCGCGCGCTCGAAGCCAGCCCGAGCCCACGCGTACTCCTCGCGCGCCAGGCGCGCGTACCCCAGCCCGATGTGCAGCTCCGCCGACGAGGGGTAGAGCGACAGCCCCTCGCGGAGCACCTCGACGGCTTCATCGTACTGGCCTTGGTTGTACAACTCGTGAGCCCGCTCGCTGTATTCTTCGGAGCCGAGGAAGGGGTCCGACATCTGCCGGGCCTCCAGCGGGAAGGTTGGGCAACAATACAACCCGATGTGCCGCGAGACAAGCCGTTGCCGCTCCCTCCGCGTCCCGCTACCTTGGCGCCGTGCCCGGGCACGAACGGCTGCCGGACGGCAGCGTCACTTCCCCCACCGGATTCAACGCGTCGGCCGTCGCGGCCGGACTGAAGGACGGCGGTCAACCCGACGTCGGCCTGCTGGTCAGTGCCACCTCGTGTAGCGCGGCGGGCGTCTTCACGCAGAATCGGGTGCGCGCCGCGCCGGTGCTGTACGACGAGGCGCTGCTCAAGGAGCGCCCAGGGCGGCTGCGGGGCGTGGTGATGAATGCGCGGGTGGCCAACGCCTGTACCGGCGAGCGCGGCCTCAAGGCGGCGGAGGCCATGGCCCGCGCGGCCGAAGCCGCGCTCGAGCTACCGGCGCGGACCGTGCTGGTGTTGTCCACCGGGGTGATCGGCGTGCAGCTGCCGCTGGAGCGGATCGAGCGCGCCGTGCAACGCGCCGCCAAGAGCATGAGCCCGGCGCACGGGACGGCGCTGGCCCGCGCGATCATGACGACCGACACCAAACCGAAACACCTGGCCGTCAAGGTCGAGACCAACGGCGGCGTGGTCACGGTGGGCGGCATGGCCAAGGGCGCCGGCATGATCCATCCCAACATGGCGACCATGCTCGGCATCCTCACCACCGACGCGGTGGTTGAAGTCGCCCCGTTGCGCGACTTGTTGCGCCGCGTGGTGGACCGCTCGTTCAACGCCATCACCATCGACGGTGATACCAGCACCAACGACACCGTGCTGATGCTGGCGAACGGCGCCAGCGAGGTCGAAGTCCGCCGCGACCTGGAGGGCTGGAGACTCTTCGAGGAGGCGGTGGCCCTGGTGGCGAGGGAGCTGGCCCTGATGATCGTGAGGGACGGCGAGGGCGCCACGCGATTCGTGGAGATCCAGATCACCGGGGCCGCCACGGAACCGATGGCCCGCGACCTGGGGCGGACGATCGCCCGGAGTACGCTGGTGAAGACGGCGCTGGCGGGCGGCGATCCCAACTGGGGACGGATCCTGGCGGCCGCCGGCGCCGCCGGCTTCCCCATCGTCCCCGAACGGGTGCAGCTGGCGGCGCAGCGCCGCGCCGAAGGCGGCGGGCCGGCGGGCGAGTGGCTGGTCCTGGCTCAGGACGGCGCGACCGCCGACGCCGACGAAGACGCGGCCCACGCCGTGTTCACGGCCCCGGCGATCGCGCTGCGGCTGGACCTCGGGATGGGTGGCGCCGAGGCCACCGTGTGGACCTGCGATCTATCGGAAGAGTACGTGCGGATTAATGCGCACTACCGGTCGTGAAAGACGTTATCCGTTATCCGTTGTCCGTTTTCCGAAGATTCCACGCCCTTACGGAGAACGGACAACGGACAACGGAAAACGCTTTACCCGCTCAGCGCCGTCGCCCGGCCGGTTGAGGTGCCGCCGGCGTCCGCGAGACCTGCAGCGTGTGGATCTTCCAGACCTTCTCGGTGGGATCCTTGACCCAGACGATGGTGCCCCGCCCCGAGTAGAGCGCACGCCCGGACAGGCTGTCGGTCACGTCGATCGTGTGGCTGAACGTGGTGAGAGCGACGCTAGGACTCAAGATCTCGATGACCGGCTGCTGCACGTCGAAATTGAACGCCGTGGTCCGCGTTGCGAAGTCCCGCTGCGCCTGTTCCTCCTCGTCCCAGCCGCTGGTCCGCTTTCCGTCGGGCCACGCGGCGGAAAAGACCGGGCTGTGTTCGTAGACCAGGGCCATCGAATCCGGCTTCACGCTGTTCAGGGACTGTTCCCACAGCTGAACCTGCCTCTGGATCGCCTGCTCCTCCACCGCCCTGTCTTGCTGCGAGAGCTGGGGTGCGCACGCCAGCAGCGCGGCGGCTAGAGCCCACGGCAGCACCATTGACCAGCGCATGGCAACCTCCCGTCGGTTGAGAACTCCGGGCGCCGTATAAGGTAGCCGGGGGCAGGCTTGCGTCAATCGGCGGCGGGGGGTAGCGTAGCTCCACTTTCCACACCGGTCGCTCCGCACCGTTTCATGGAGGAGGGTACATGACGCAACCGCGGTCCTCGCTGGCCATCGCCCTCCAGGACTACAAGGGACCTCGTCCCGGCATCGCCTTGACGATCGCGGCGGTGGCACTCATCGCTGCCCTGATCGTGGGCATCGCGCACACGGTGCTGCTGGGTCGTTCCAGCGCGGCGATCCGCGAGGGCGGCGAGACCATGCGGACGCTGCACCGCTACAACGCTGGGCTGGAGGTGTGGCGCCAGATGGCCACCTCCTCTCAGGGCGTGCAGTTCCCGGACCAGGTACGGCTGCGGGACAGCCTCGCCTCGGCGCTGCACGCACAGTTGTTCGGCCTGCGCGAGGTGCTGACCGATTCGCTGGATCGGGCGCTGGTGGGTGAGATCGTGTCGGACCTGGAAACCTGGAGCGCCGAGCGGCCGTTGGAGGCGGGGCTGGACCTGGGGCTCCGGGGCCGGGAGGCCATGATGGTCCTGACCGCGCGCCAGGACTCCGCCTTGTTCCGGGCCGCACAGCGTTCGCAACGGGCCCAGATGTTCGCCGCGATCCTGATCGCGTTGACGATCATCGCGGCGGGGGTGCTGATTATTCCGTTGTCCTGGGTGTACGTGCGGTACAAGCGAGGGATCCCACCGGGGATGTAAGCTTCCGCCGGTCGCGGACCGCCTCGCGACTCTCCACACCAGCGGTCCCGCCCAACCCCCCGCGGTGGGGGTCAAGCGGGACCGGCGCGTTTCACCCGACTCACTCGATGAACGCTGCGGCCGCCGCGCCGCGACTACGCCTCACTCCGGCGGCGGCGGCGGCGAGCCCGGGTCGCCAGGAGGGTGCTTGGTGTGCGCTTCGAGCTTGAGGATGTCTGCTCGCACCCTCTCGCCCCAATCCACCATGTCCTGGATCCATTTCTTGAGATCCGCGCAGTTCACCTTGCCGTTCTTGTCGCAGAGCACCCAGCCCGGCTTCACGCGGTGCGGCGGGGGTCCTCCCTGCATTGCCATGGTTCCCTCCTATGACGGTGAACGGTTCACTGCACCCTGACTAGGTCCTGGCGGCCGAGCGCCACCAGTCGCCGCCGCATGGCGTCCGCCGCCCGGCGATCCCCCAGCCGCTCCGCGGCCCGCATTCGCAGCACCAGGCTGGCCGGCAGGTACATCACGTGGGGGACGGGCAGGGCATCGAGACCGGCGGCCACCTGGTAGCTATCGGCGTACTCGCCCCGGGCGAAACGCAGCCGTGCCAGGAGCACGCGCTCGCCTCCCAGCGATTCCCAGGGCTGCCACTGAAGGGCCGTGCGGACGGCTCCTGGGACGGCCGCTGCCAGGAGCGCCAGGGCGGTGGCGGAATCCCCGCGGGCCAGCGTCGCGCGCGCCGCCACCGACCTGGCCATCAACGCCTCTCCCTGTCGAGCCAGCACGTCGGCGATCGCCTGGGCCTCGGCCCAGCGGCCACGATGCGCCTCCCAGATCCCCAGGTGCCACAGGGCGACGCTGGGAACGGCACGCGTGCCACGGGGATCCACCTTCGGTATCCGCTGCAACTCCAAGGCGCCCTGGTCCGCTTCGCGCTCCACCGGCGCGCCGGCCAGGGCACTCAAGATGTACAGTCGGGCTATCCGGTCGGGCCCGAACTCCCGGTCCCGCCGGAGCAGCTCCTTGAGCTCCTCCGTCCGACCCTCTGCCACCAACAACGCCTGCAGCCCGGAAAGCGCCCCCCAGCGCCACACTGGGCCGGTCGCCGTGTCGTGCGCCAGAATCGCGCGCCACGCCGCCTCGGCGCAGCGCGGCTGCCGCAACCCCGCAACCGCCAGCGACCGCCCGACCTCCACCACCCACTGGGGCACCCTCCGCGCCAAGCCGCGCCAGTCGACTTGCTCGGGCGACTCCCGCACACACCTCAGCATGATTTCCAACGGGACCCGCTCCGCCGAGTCGGGCGCGGTCTCGTTGAATTGGCGCATCAGCTGGCTCGCCTCGGCTACATCACCTTTCCTCAGCGCGATCTCGGTCAGGTGGTACAGTACCGGTGCAAACGTCGAGTCGAGCTGACGCGCGGCTCGAAACGCGGTCTCCGCCAGCGAGTCGGGCTGACCGGCGTCCGGCACCAGGTGAGTGTACGCTTCGCCCAGGGCCATCCAGGCCTCGGGCCGGCGGCGGTCCAGATTGAGCGCCTGCTGGAAATGGCGCACCGCCGAGTCCGCTCGGCCCAGCAGATAGGCCTGGTAGCCGAGGGCAACTTCCAGGTCCCGAGCCGCGAGAAGCGCCCTGTGCTTGAGAGCGGTCCGGGTGAACTCCAGGGCCTCGCTGTCGCGAAGATTCCAGCTGGCAGCCTGAGCTCCCTTGAGTGCCGCGAGCGCGAACGCGGAGTCGGCCGCCACGGCGCCGCGGTAGTACTCCAACGCCTCCCGGAACCTGGCCCTCCGATAGGCTTGCTCACCCCTGAGAAACCGAGCCACTCCGGCCGGGCTGCGCTCGCTGAGCGAGCGCAGATCCACCGGCTGTCCCGCCGGAATCAGTTTGGGCAGCAACGCGATGGCAGCGCGCAGTCCCACGGTCCACGCATCCGCGTTCGCCGCGAAGGCCACCGCGATCTGGGTGCTGGAATCACCGGCGACGTCATGGAGGTGGATGACTCCGCGCACCGAATCGGAAAGCAGGATCGAGCCGTACACCGCGAACCCGGCCTGCGCCCGAGCGCTGGCCCGCCGGATATCCGGCTCGGTCAACCAGCGCGGATCCTCGCGCTGGCTCGAGTCCAACAGGCGCCATCCGTCTTCGGCTTCCAGGTACTCGGTGAAGTTCAGGGCCGTAAACACCGCGGTGGCGACGTCCTCGCCGAAGCGCGCCGCGCGCTGGGACTCGGAGCGCGCCGCCAGAGGATAGACGATCACCCGCGAGGGATCGAGCGAGCGGGGAGGGAACACGACGGCCCGCCAGACCAGGGCACCGAAGAGCACCGCCGCAGCGGCGCCCAGCAGCATGGTCTTTCGCTTCGGGCGCCACCGGCGACGGGGAGCCGACCCTGGCGCTGACGCCGCCGCCGCTTCCAGCGCCAGGAAGAATGTCTTGGCGTCCGCAAACCGGTCGACCGGAACCTTGGCGAGGGAGCGCTCCACCACGCGTTGCAGGGCGCCCGACAGGCCGGTCCGCACGATGGTCAGCGACGGTACGTGTTCACTCAGGTGCCGTGCGATGACCGCCTGCGGCGTCGGCCCGGTGAACGGCGGCTCCCCGGCGAGCATCTCGTACAGCACGCAGCCGAGCGAGTACACGTCGCTCCGGGCGTCGATCTCCAGGCTCCCCGACGCCTGCTCTGGACTCATATACGCGGGCGTCCCGATTGCCACGCCCGAGCTGGTGCCCTCGCCGGCGGCACGGGTGAGGGCTCGGGCAATACCGAAGTCCGCGACCAGGGCGTGACCCCCGGACAACAGGATGTTCTCGGGTTTGATGTCCCGATGCACGAAGCCGTGTTGGTGCGCGCACTGGAGCGCCTCGGCCGCGTCCCGGGTAATCGAGAGCGCATCTTCCAAAGACAGCTGCTTCTCGCGTTCGAGCCGCGCGCGGAGCGTCTCGCCCTCTACGAACGGCATGACGTACCACAGCAGCTCGTCGGTGCCGCCGGAGTCGTACAGCGGCACGACCAGCGGGTGTTGCAGCTGGGCGGCGATCTGGATTTCACGGAGGAACCGATCGGTCACGAGGGAAACCGTGAGCTCCGGGCGCAGCACTTTGATGGCGACTCGACGCTCGTAGCGGAGATCGCGCGCCAAGTACACCACGGCCATCCCGCCGCGGCCCAACTCGCGCTCAACCGTGTACCGGTCGGCCACAGCTTCCCGAATACGGTCCGCGAGATCCATTGGTGCTCCGGTAACCCCGCTCTAAGGTGCCGCCTGGTCGGCGCCCCCGCCACCCCTTAAGATCAGCACCAATCGCCCGACTCACCCCTTCCTTAGTAGAGGCCTGCACCCATGTGCCACCTCCCTCTGGCCCGCTCGGCGCACCGGGCCGCCGCCCTTGCCGCATTGAGTCTGGCTCCCGTCCCCGGGCGGGCGCAGAATCCCACGGCGTTTGTGGGCGTGACGGTCGTCCCCATGGACCGGGATCGGGTCCTCAGGGACCAGACCGTCGTGGTGGAGAACGGCCACATTGCCGCCATCGGCCCCGCCGCCACCACCACCGTTCCCGCGGGGGCCGCGCGGATCGAGGCCCGCGGGAAGTACCTCATCCCCGGGCTCGCCGAAATGCACGCCCACATTCCGCCGGCGCAGCAGGGACAGGGCTACGTCGAAAACGTGTTGTTCCTCTACGTCGCCAACGGGGTCACCACGATTCGCGGGATGCTGGGACAAGCCTCCCACCTCGAGCTCCGGCGCTTGGTCGAGGCCGGCGAGGTGCTGGGCCCGCGAATCTGGACGTCAGGCCCGTCGGTCAGCGCCAACAACATCCGGACCGGCGAGGCCGCCGACTCCGCCGCCCGGGCCACCAAGGCCGCTGGCTACGACTTCATCAAGATCCACCCGGGCCTCACCCGCGAGGTATTCGACGCCCTGGACCGCGCCGCCGATCGCGAAGGCATCCGCTACGCCGGCCACGTGCCTACGCTGGTCGGCGTGCCGCGGGCGCTGGAAGCGGGCTACTGGACCATTGATCACCTGGACGGCTACCTGGATGCGCTGGTGCCGGGGTCGGCCGGCGCGCCGGCCAACCCGGGCTTCTTCGGGGCGAGTCTCCTTCGCTTTCTGGACGAGTCGCGAATTTCCGAGCTCGCGCGGGCCACGCGCGTGGCCGGCGTCTGGAATGTCCCGACCCAGATCCTGATGGAGAACCTGGCCAGCGACGAAGACCCGGAGGTCATGGCGCAGCGGCCGGAGATCCGGTACATGCCCGCGCGCCTCCTCGAAACCTCGCTGGACCAGAAGCGGACGATCCTGGAGCAGTACCCATCAGCCGACGACCGCCGCCGCTTCGTGGACGTCCGCCGCAGGCTGGTCAAGGCGCTGCACGACCAGGGGGCGGGCCTTCTGCTCGGCTCCGACGCGCCCCAGTGGTGGAACGTCCCCGGCTTTTCCGCGCTCCGCGAGCTGGGCGCGCTGGTGGCGGCCGGGCTTACGCCCTATCAGGCGCTGGAGACCGGAACCCGGAACGTGGCGACGTTCTTCGGCACCCTGGATCGGGCCGGGACCATTGAGGTTGGGAAGCAGGCGGACCTCATCCTGCTCGACGCCAACCCGCTGGAAAACGTCGGCAACGTGTGGCGCAACTCAGGCGTCATGATCCGCGGGCGCTGGCTGTCTCGGGCCGCGCTGGACGAGCGCCTCGATCAGCTGGTGGTCAGTCGGTAAGCCGGATGTCCCAGCCGGAGCCGGACTCGCACCGGGTTCGCCTCGACCGCTGGCTCTGGGCGGCGCGCTGGTTCAAGACGCGCTCTCAGGCGGCGCAAGCCATCGCCGGTGGCAAGATCCGGGTGAACGGCGAGCGGCCCAAACGCGCCCGGGTCATCGGGCTGGGCGACGAAGTGCGGGTTCGCAAAGGCCCCTACGAGTTCCACGTGGTAGTCCGGGTCTTGAGCGAAGCGCGGGGGCCGGCGACCATCGCCCGCACGCTCTACGAGGAGACGCCCGCGTCGCACGCAGCGCGCGCCCTGCTGAAACTCCAGCTCCAGAGCCAGCCGCAGATCACCTCCACGGGCAAAGGACGCCCGACCAAGAAGGACCGGCGGGCGATCGAGCGGCTGGCGCGGCGGGACGAGGCCGATTGACGGCGGGCCCCACGACGCCGACTCAGCGCCGCCCCCTCCTCACCAGCGCGACGCGGCTCGCCTGCGGCCCTTTCTGGCCCTCCTCCTCGGCGTAGCGCACCACCCGTCCCACCTCCAGCCGCCCAAAGCCGCCCCGCGGCACGCTGTTGCGATGGAAGTAGATCTCCCGCCCGTCCGAGGCCTCGAGGAATCCATAGCCCTCGTAGGGGAACAGATGCGTCACCCGGGCGCGCCGAGCCCGCCGGTGCCGCTTCACTTCACCGCGCCGGCGCCGGGCGTGGTCCTGTAGCCGCCGCTGCGCCGCGGCAAACGCCCGCTGTACCGCGGTCCAAAGGTCCTCGTGGGGATGTCGTGTCACCACCAGCTCACCACCCGGCAGCGTCAGGTCGATCCGCACGTTGTAGCGAATGCGCTCTCCCGTACCGTACCGGTTGACCGTCTCCAGGAGCACGCGGCAGCTCATGATGCGGTGGTAGAGCGAGTCCAGCTTGTGCACCGCCATCCACAGGTCGGCTTCGATGGCCGGTGTGACGGCGACACCACGGGCGGTGATCTGCAGCGGCAGCTGCATGGTGCTTCCCTCCGCGTCGAAGGTCATACGCCGGTGCTCTTCCACCCCGCCACCTAACGTGGATGGTCGTGAACCGCCAGTGAGCGGTGGCTGAAGGCCGCGCGTGCGGTCGGTTCAGCCACGGTTCACTGCGGCTTCATCCCGGGTAGCCTAGGGTGAATTGCTGGCTGCCGGTACGACCAGCCACGCGGAGGGAACGGTGACCACACACACGAGGCCTCGCAGGCCAGCGAGGAAGCCCGCGTCGGGGGCAGGCGCCCCGACGCGCGAGCCCGGAGGTGGCCCCATGAAAAAGGCGCTCATCAAGCAGGCACGGCGCGCCCGACGCCAGGCGACCAAAGCCGCGCACGTGGCGGAGGACATGGTGGCGGAGCTGGGGAAGCGCGCCCGTCGGGCGATGCGGAACCGGAAGATCAAGCGGCTGGCCCGGCGCACCGGTGCCGTGCTGAAGAAGGCCGGCACCGCAGCTGCGGCGGGGGCTGTCGCGGCGGGAACCGCTGCGGTCGTGTCCGAGCTGGTAGCCACGCGGCGGCGCGGCTAGCGCCACACCAGGTCCGACGGGACATCCCGGGCGGACGGACACCCGGCGAGCGCCAGCGCCAGCTCGAACTCGGTTTGCAGGATCTCGAGCACCCGGCGCACGCCGGGCTCTCCGTCTGCGGCGAGCCCGTGCACGTAAGGGCGCCCGATCAGCACGGCCCTGGCACCCAGGGCCAGTGCCTTGAGGACGTCCGTGCCGCGCCGTACCCCCCCGTCCACCAGAAGCTCCGCCCGCCCGCCCACAGCCGCGGCGATTTCGGGTAGCGCGTCGATCGTCGCTGGCACGCCGTCCAGCTGGCGGCCCCCGTGGTTCGACACCACGATCCCCGCCACACCGTGCTCCACCGCGCGCCGGGCGTCCGCCGCGGCCAGGATCCCTTTGAGCAGCACCGGGAGCCGAGTGATGGAGCGCAACCACTGCACCGCCTCCCAGGTGAGCGACGGATCGATCAGGCGCTGAATGTACTGGAAGAACACCTCGTTCCCCCTACTCTCCACGTCCACTCCCACCAACTCCTCGAAGTTCCGCGGCCGCACGGTGGGCGGCAGGAAGAACCGGTTGCGGATATCGCGTTCGCGGTTGCCCACCCGCGGCAGGTCCACCGTCAGACAGATCGCGGAATACCCGGCTGCTTCCGCCCGCTCGACGAAGCGGCGCGTGACGTCGCGCTCGCGATAGCAGTACAACTGAAACCACTTAGGACCCGGCGACGCCGCCGCCACGTCCTCCAGCCGATACCCGGACATGGTGCTCACCACCGCGATGGTGCCGGCGGCGGCGGCCGCACGCGCGCTCGCCCGCTCGCCTTCCGGGTGCACCAGTGTTTGGAACGCGGTGGGCGCGAGCAAAACGGGGAAGGCGACCCGCTGGCCCAGCACCGTGGTGGCGGGATCCACGCTGGAGACGTCCACCAGCACACGCGGCACCAGTCTGAGCCTCTGATAGGCGGCCACGTTGTCACGGAGCGTGGCCTCGTCGTCGGCGCCTCCCGCGAGATAGCCCCAAGCGCCCGGCTCCACGCGCTGCCGCGCCAGCTCTTCGTAATCCGCGAGATTGACCGGTTCCACGCTGCGACTCACTGGGCCCCCGACGTCGGTTGGTGCCGCAGCGTATAGCCTCCCCGCCGGGGGAGCGTCAAGGCGTGCGGCGAAACCGGGGCGAAGCGGGTCCCGTACAGGGGCCCAGGCCCGCTGCGCTCACGACCCAGGGCCGACCACGCGTTTCAACCTGCACTCGCGCTCTCGAGGCGGCCGTGGACCAGCTTCTCCAAGACATCCGCCACGGAATCCGGCTGCTCCTCAAGCAACCGGCCGTGACGGGCATCGCCGTGCTGGCGCTGGCGCTGGGATTGGGGCTCACCACGACCATGTTCAGCATCGTGTACGCCGCGGTCATCCGCGGCCTCCCGTTCGAGCGACCGCACCAGCTGATGCACATCGAGCGCGCCAAGCCGTCGGAAGACCAGCCGAGCCTCGAGGTGCCGATTCACGACTACGCCGATTGGCAGGCCCAGCAGAAGAGCCTGGAGGACCTCGCGGCGTTCTACACGGGCACCGTCAACGTCCGGGGCAACGAAGGGAAGCCGGAGCGCTTCTCGGGGGCCTTCATCACGCCCAACGCGTTCCCACTCCTCCGCGTTCAGCCGGTGCTGGGGCGCACGTTCCGGGTGGACGAGAACGCGCCGGACGCTCCCCTGGTGCTGCTATTGAGCCACGGGGCCTGGCGGAACCATTTCGGGGGCGACCCCGCCGTGGTGGGACAGACGGTCCACGTGAACGGCGAGGTGGCGACCATCATCGGGGTGATGCCCCAGGGCTTCGCGTTTCCAGTCCGCGAGGAGGTGTGGGTCCCGTTGCGCATGGACCCGCTGCGCATCGATCGAAAACAGCCGGGCCTCACGCTCGAGGTCTTCGGCCGGCTGCGCGACGGCGTCTCGCAGGACCAGGCGGCGGCGGAGCTGGCGGCCATCGCGCAGCGTCTGGAGCAGGAGTACCCCGAAACCAACCGCGGCATCACCACGGTGATGAAGCCGTACGTCCAGGAGTTCATCGGCGCCGAGGCCGTCGCCACGCTCTACGCCATGCTGGGAGCCGTGTTCGGCGTGCTGCTCATCGCCTGCGCCAACGTGGCCAACTTGTTGCTGGCGCGGGCCGCGGCGCGCTCCAAGGAAATCGCGGTGCGCGCGGCGCTCGGGGCGTCCCGGCTCCGGGTGATGGTGCAGCTGCTCACCGAATCTCTGGTGCTGGCTCTGGTGGGGGCCCTCTTTGGCCTCGGGATCGCTCAGCTCGGCACCGTGCTGTTCAACCGCGCCATCGTGGACACCAACCCGCCGTTCTGGATCGACATCAAGATCGACCCAGGCGTGCTGCTCTTCGTGCTGGCGCTCACCCTGCTGGCGAGCCTGCTGGCGGGACTGGTGCCCGCCCTCCGCGCGTCCGGCGGCAACCTGAGCGACGTGCTGAAGGACGAGGCCCGGGGCACGTCCAGCTTCCGGCTGGGGCGCTTCAGCAAGGGGCTGGTGATCGCGGAGATCGCGCTGTCCTGCGGCCTGCTGGTCCCCGCCGGGCTCATGATCAAGAGCGTGGTGCGCCTCAAGACCCACAAGTACAGCTTCGCCACCCACGACGTGTTCACCGCGCGCGTCGGCCTGTTCGAGGCGGCGTATCCGGACACCGCCAGCCGGCTCCGCTTCTTCGAGGAGCTGCTTCGGCGGCTGGACGGCCGGCCGGGCGTGCGCGCCGCCACCCTCACCAGCAACCTCCCGGTGGCGGGGACCGGCCGCTGGCAGTTCGCGGTGGAAGGACGGGCCTACGCCGCCGACCGCGACTACCCACTGGCGCGGCGCGCGGTCATCTCCCCGCGGTATTTCGAGACCTTCGGCGTCAGCATCCTCCAGGGCCGGGACTTTGGACCCGAGGACCAGGCCGGCAGCCTACCGGTGACGCTGGTGAATCGCAGCTTCGTGGAGACCTTCTTTCTCGGCCAAGACCCGCTCGGCAAGCGCATCCGGGTGGGAACCGGGGAAGACGCGGGCCCCTGGTTCACCGTCATCGGCGTGGCACCCGACGTGTGGATGCAAGGCATCGACGATCTCGACGCGGCGGGCTTCTACGTGCCGCTGGCACAGGTGGACCAGAGGTTCATGAGCATCGCGATCCGGACCCGCGGCAAGCCGCTCGATCTCACCAACCTGGTGCGAGACGAAGTCATGGCGATCGATCCCGACCTGCCGATCTACTTCGTCAACTCCATGGACGGCGTGATTCAGCAATCGAGCTGGTTCTACGGCGTCTTCGGCGGCCTGTTCATGGTGTTCGGGTTCGTGGCACTATTCCTTGCGTCGGTGGGGCTCTACGCGGTGATGGCGTTCTCGGTGCGGCGCCGCACGCAGGAGGTGGGGGTACGGATGGCGCTGGGCGCGGAGGGACGCGACGTGCTTCGGCTCATCCTCCGCCAGGGAATGACCCAGCTGGCGGTGGGCGCCGTCATCGGGCTGGGCCTCGCCTGGTGGTTGGCGCGCGCGCTTCGGGTGATCCTGTTCCGGGTGGAGCCAACCGATCCCCTGACCTTCGCGACCATCCTGGTGACGCTCGCCCTCACGGGGCTTCTGGCCACCATCGTGCCCGCGCGCCGGGCCACCCGTGTGGATCCGGCGTGGGCGTTGCGGTACGAATAACGGTCGTCGGTTGTCGGTTATCGGTTGTCAGTGTCGGTCACGCTAGAGCACTGAGCGCGCCAAATAGAGAGCCGACAACCGACAACTGATAACCGACAACGCCTTTACGATCGCGTCAAATACATCCCGCTCACAATCGCCGAGCCCCCCACCACCTGCCACAGGGTCGGCGTCTCACCGAGCACGGGCCAGGCCGCGAGGAAGGCGAACACCGGCGTGAAGTTGGAGTAGAGCGCCACGCGGGTGGAGCCGAGTCGCTTGATGCCGCGGGCCCACAGCAGGTAGCCGGTGACGATCGCGCCCAGCGAGGCGTAGAGCACCGCTCCCCACGCTGCCGGGGTCACCGCGTCCCACCGCTGGCCCGCCAGGGACGGCAATCCCATCAGCACGATGGGCACGGTCCCCAGCGCGGTGGTCCACGCCGTCATGGGGACCGATCCCAACTCGTGTACCAGGGGTGAGGAGCCCACGGCGTACAGGGCCCAGCACAGCACCGCGCCGAGGACCATGAGATCGCCCACCACGGTGGACCCGAACCCCACCTCCACGCCGCTTCCCAGCACCACCAGCGCCACGCCCGCCCCCGAGAGCGCCAGGCCAAGCCAGTCGCGCGAGCCGACGTGCTCGTGGCCGCGCCAGTGCGAGATCACCGCCGTGAGCACCGGGTTGGCTGCCATGAGCAGCGCGGCGTTGCCCGCGCGGGTCCGCCCCAGACCCTCGATGAACCCGAGCTGGTACAGCGAGTTGCCCAGGACGCCGTATAACGCGAGCGGTACCCAGAACCGGCGTGGTGGCAGGCGGTATCCCATGAGCCGCGCGACGGCGATGAGCGCGACCGCGGCGAGCGGGAAACGCACCGCGTTGAACGCCAGCGGCTGGAACACCGCGAGCGCGGCCTTGACGATGATGAGGTTGACGCCCCAGATGAGGGCCATCAGGGCGAGGAGCGCGTCCGTGGGAGTCAAGCCCACCGGCGCCGCGCGTGGCGGAGCGTCAGACGCCTCGGTCACGGCAACGGGAAAACTAGCTGAGACCAGGACAGGCGGCAGGGGTGACGCCGCTCCGCATCAACGAGGCCCGACCCATGAGCGTATTACTTGGTTGCCCCCCCCTCCAACCCTGAGGCAAGTCCTTATGCGCACGCTATCGCCCGTTCTGCTCGGCCTCCTGCTGTGGCCGGCGGTGCCGTCAGCACCGCCACTGCCGGTGGAGGTCGCGGCCCTCGACCCCATCGACATCAAGGAATGGCCGGTTCCCTGGGAGCGGACCCGACCGCGGGATCCCTATGTCGGACCGGACGGCAAGGTGTGGTTCGTGGGCCAGCAGGGCCATTACCTGGCCTACCTGACCCCCTCCACCGGCGAGTTCAAGCGCTACGAGCTGGAGCCCGGCACGGGGCCGCACAATCTGATCGTGGACCGGCAGGGGTTCGTCTGGTACGCCGGCAACCTCAAGGCCCACATCGGCAAGCTGGATCCTAAGGACGGGAAGATCGCCAAGTTCGAGACCCCCGGCGTACGCGATCCCCACACGCTGATCTTCGATCAGAAGGGCGATATCTGGTTCACGGCGCAGCAAGCCAACCACCTGGGCAAGCTCACGGTCGCCACCGGCAGGGTTCAGGTCATCCCGGTGCCCACGCCGGACGCCCGCCCCTACGGTATCGGGATCGACTCGAACGGTCGCCCCTGGGCCGTCCTGGTAGGCACCAACAAGATCGCCACCGTGGATCCGGCCACCATGCAGATCCGCGAGATCACGCTGCCGCGCGCGGAGACACGCCCGCGGCGGATCGTGGTTACGTCGGACGACAAGATCTGGTACGTCGACTTCGCCGCAGGCTTCCTGGGCCGCTACGACCCGGTCACCGGTGACATCAGGGAATGGCTCGCGCCGGCCGGCGCGCGGGCGCGGCCCTACGGGATGGCGGTGGACGACAAGGATCGCATCTGGTTCGTCGAGATGGCTTCCGAGTCGGCACGGTTCGTGGGGTTCGACACCAAGAAACAGGACTTCTTCAGCAGCACACCGGTGAGCGGGAACGTCCGCCACATGTACTATCACCGGCCGGCCCAGGAGATCTGGTTTGGGACCGACGCGGGGAACATTGGGCGGGCCAAGCTTCCTTAACGCCACGAGGGCAAGGGCGGGTCCCCGACTGGGATCTCTTCGCGCGCTAGCGCGCCAAATCCCTGACCGCCACCACCCCATTGGTGCGCAGCTCAACTGAGCGCTCGCCCAACGGCGAGTCTACCAGGATCCGACCCGTCAGGCCGTAATTCAGCGAGCCTTTCGACAGCATCGCTCGCGCCCCCGCTCCCACGCCGGACCAGGTGAAGGTGAGGGGGACCCGCACCTCGCTGTGCGACGCGGGCGGCAGCTCCAGCGCGCGGTGGATGGCGGCGGTCCCGAAGGGCGTGTGCTCCAGGTCAATGGCCACCTGAAGCCTGGTGGAGCGCAGCGTATAGGAGTTGGGATTGAGGACGTCGAGCTTCAGCTCGAGCGAGCCGCCCGAGAGACCCAAGCCGGTGATCGCGACGCCCGTGAGCTGGGCCGAGGGGGCCTCAAAGCGCAGCCGTTGGGTCAGACTGCAAGACACAGTAGCCAGGCTCAGGGAGACCAGGGCAAAGGCCGTCGCGCGCCGCATGCCATGATCTGACTTCGGCGCCCTTCCGCCGTCAAGTCGTGCCACCAGACCCCCTCACCCGCGGAAGCAGTGCGCGCCACATGGCACCCACAGCCTCGAGCCGAGCCACCCAGGTGGCGTCCACACCCTGAGCCGGAGATGCCGTGGGCGCCGCGGCGGGGATGACTTCTTCCCCGACCTTCTCCGCGGCGAGCAGGGGCTGGAGCAGGAAGGTGGTGAGCCGAAACGTGAAGGCGTCACCGGACGCCTCGCCCACGATCGGCCGGTCGGGCTCGGCCGGCCTGGCTTTGAGCCGCTCCTCCACCGCCGCGAACACCGCCAGGAGATCGCCCGCGGCGTACGGGATCAGCACCTGCCGCAGCGCACGAGCCACTCCCTGGGGAGCCCGGGGGTGAGGCGGCAGCAGCACCGTCCGCCCGCCCAAAGGAACCTCGTCGTCCGCGGCTCGGTCGGTGAACCAGTTGAGGCTTACGCCGTACGGGGCCCGCAGCTGGTCCAGCGTGGACAGCTCCGGATTGGCCGTCCGGCCGGCGTAGAGATCCCGAATCGTGGGGTACGGGATACCGGTGGCCCGCCCCGCCGCTGCCAGGTTGCCCCCGTGTACCAGATCAATGAGGCGCCGTATGCGCCCTGTGATGGCCGGGACTTCTGCCGAGAGTGGGGCCTTGGGGCGGCCCAGGCGGGGTGATGTCGGCGTCTCTACCATGTAATTATTTTATGCTATATACGCTAATATAATATTGCCAACGGGCGGTTTCTGCTAGCCCTTTCGCCTAGCGGCAGCCTTCAACCCGGCGGAGATTAGTCGCGCCAACACGCGGGACAGGGCCCATGGGACAGCACCACGGAGGGGTGACGATGCGAGGGTGGGTTCTCGCAGGCCTGCTGGCGCAGGCACTGCCGGTGGCGGCGCAACAGCCGGCCCCCGAGATCGAGTCGATACGCAAGCTGGACTTACGAGCGGACCTCTTCTACCTGGCTGGGGACGGTTTTCGCGGCCGGCTCACCAACACACCGGAGAACCAGTTGGCGGCCGAGTTCATCCAGGCGCGCTTCGAACGCCTGGGGCTTGAACCGGCTGGGCCCGGCGGCTCCTACTTCCAGCCGTATCACCTCATGACGGCCACGTTGGGCGCGGAGAACCGCCTGGTCGCGTCCGCTGGGAGCGGGATCGAGCTCCGAGCCACGACCGGCCAGGATTTCTACCCCCACCGCTTCAGCGCCACCGGACGGACCGGCGGCTCGTTGGCCTTCGCCGGCTTCGGCATCACGGAGGCCCGGCTGGGCTACGACGACTATCGGGGCGAGCAGATCAAGGGCAACGTCGTGCTGGTGCTGGATCACGAACCCGGCGAGCGCGATCCTGAGAGCCCGTTCGACGGCGTGGTCACGGCCCAGGCGTCCAGTCCACTGGAGAAGGCGCTGGCTGCGCAGGCCAAAGGCGCTACGGGCATTCTGTTCGTGTCCGACGTCCTCAACCACCCGGGGGTCGCGAACTTCGAGGCCGAGGCGCGGAACTACTGGCCCGCGGAGGCGCCGCGCATCGAGCGATATACTCTGGGTTCCTGGGCGGAGCGGGTACGGATTCCCGCGGCACAGGTCTCACCGACCCTGGCCGAGGCGCTGGTGCGGGGGACGGGCCGCACGCTCCTGGAGTTGGCGCGCGCGGCGGAGACGGCGCGCGGGATGACGCCGGTCCCCCTTCCCGGCGTGCAGATCGAGCTCACCACCGCCGTGAACCGGCACGTGATCCCGGACCGCAACGTGGTGGCGCGGGTTCTGGGTGCGGACCCGCGGCTCAAGGACGATTGGGTGATCGTCAGCGCGCACTACGACCACAACGGCGCGGACGGGGAGCAGATCTACAACGGCGCGGACGACGACGGCTCCGGCACGGTGGGCCTGCTGGAGATCGCGGAGGCCTACGCCCGGGCCATCGAGCGGGGGCAGCGGCCCCGCCGGTCGGTGCTGTTCGCCGCCTGGAACTCCGAGGAGCGCGGCCTGCTGGGTGCCTGGGCCTTCATCGAGCAACCGTTGTTCCGGCTGGAACGCATCGTCGGCGTCCTCAACATGGACATGATCGGCCGCAACGAAGAGGTCCAGGTGGGCGGCGGCGCCCGATTCCGAGGCCTGGAGGTGCAGACGGCGGAATCCAACTACAACGCCATCAACATCCTCGGCTATTCCCGCACGCCGGACCTCTGGGCCCTGGTGCAGCAGGCGAACGCCGGCATTGGGCTGGAGCTGAAGCCGCGGTACGACAACAACGCGTCCAACCTGCTCCGCCGCAGCGACCACTGGCCGTTCTTGCAGCGCGGCGTGCCGGCGCTCTGGTTCCACACCGGACTCCACCCGGACTATCACACGGTGTACGACCGGCCGGAGAAGGTCAACTACGAAAAGATGGAAAGAATAGCGCGGCTGGTGTACCAGGCGAGCTGGGACCTGGCACAGCAGGACGGGCGGCCCCGGATGGCGGCGCGGACTGTTCGCCCGTAGCTTACGGGACATTCCTCCTTCTTCATGATGTCGCGTAGACACCAGGTACTCGCCCGGATCGGAGCGGCCGCCGCCGCGTTGACCCTCGCCTGCTCCGAGCCGGAGCAGCCGGCCGCCGTCACCGTCTCACCCGCCACGGTGACGATGGACGCCGTCGGAGATACCAAGCAGTTGACGGCCAAGGCGACCGACAAAGAAGGGCTGGAGCTCACGGGCGTGATTTTCACGTGGGCGTCGAGCGCCGCCGGCGTGGCGAGCGTGGACAGCGCGGGGAAGGTCACGTCGGTCGGCGCCGGCACCAGCGACGTGACGGCCACCGCGGGCGGTGTGAGCGGCACCGCCAAGGTCACCGTGGCCCAGGTGATCAGCACCGTCGAGGCGACGTCGGGCGCGCAGCAAACCGGCACGGTGGGCCAGGCCCTGCCCCAGCAGCTCGTGGTGCGGGTGCGGGACCGGCTGGATAACGCCGTCCCGGGCGCCGCGGTCACCCTCACGGTGCAGGCCAACGGCGGGACCGTGGCGCCATCCAGCGGCACCACCGGCGCCGACGGCCAACTCAGCGCCACGTGGACGCTGGGGACCACGGCTGGGAATTTCCAGGTGACCGTTACCGTGACCGCTTCGGGGCAGAGCGCCGTGTTCAACGCCAAGGCCAACCCGGGCCCGGCCAACAACCTCACCAAGGTCTCGGGCGACAACCAGTTCGGGTTCCAGGGCACCAAGCTGGCGCAGCTGGCGGTGGTGCGGGTGCGCGATCAGTACGGGAACGGGGTTCCCAGCCACGCCGTCCAATTCAGCACAAGCACGGGAAACGGGACCGTAGATTCCTCCATTGCGTTCACCGACACCAGCGGGATTGCGCGCTCGGGGTGGGTGATGCCGAGCACGGTGGGCTCGGTAGCGCTCCAGGTGGCGGCGCTAAGCGGCGCGGGCAGCCCGCTCTTGGGGAGCCCCGTGACGTTCAACGCCACCTCGCACAACGTGCGGGTCACCGGCTGGTCTCCCACCACCTTGAACGAGGGCCAGGGCGCCACGCTCACTGGTAGTGGGTTCGACGCCGGCAACACGCAGAACCTGGTCACGATTGACGGGGTCGCGGCCACCGTGACCGCGGCCACCGCGAGCGACCTTACCGTGACGGTCCCCGTGTACGACTGCAAACCCGCGCGGAACGTCGCGGTGCAGGTCACCGTGGCCGGAACCCCGGCCGCGCCGGTCACCATGCCGCTCAATCCCGCCCTCGCGCCATTGAACCTCTCGGTGGGCCAGCAAACCATCGTCACCGACCCCACGCAGTTCTGCTTCCAGTTTGCCGCCGCTGCCGCGCAGGAGTCTTACCTGATTGGCGTGCAGTCCACCGCCGAGGTGGCCACCCTGCTCACGCCCATCTCGCTGGTGGGCACCGCCGCGGGCGCGGCCACGGCGCCACCGGCCCTGAGCGCCCCGGCCCGCGCACCGCAGCGTCCCACGATTTCGCCTCTATCGGCGGAGCGGTTGGAGCGGTGGCAGCGCTACCGCGCCGCCGAGGTGCGGCAGCGAGCCTTCGACGCGGAGATATTCCAGCAGCTGCGCGCCACCGCCGGGCGCAGAGCCCCACCAGCCGCGCCGGCCGCGATTGTGCCGGACACGGCGAAAGTGGGCGACACGTTGCAGGTCCGCGTCGTCTCCGGCGGGGGCTGCGCCAACTTCACCGAGATCACCACGGTGGTCCGCGCCAAGGGGACCAACGCTTTCTTCCTGGAGGACGTCGCTAACCCCGGAGGAGGCTACGCGCCCAGCCAGTTCACCGCGTTCAGCCAGCAGTACGACGCCAAGACGCACCCCACCAATGCCGCTGAGTTCGGCACACCGACCGATCGGGACGCCAACGGACGGATCGTCGTGGTGGTGACCAAGGAGGTCAACAAGCGCGGGTCGGGGGGCTTCACCACGTCGTGCGATCTGGGCGCCCGGACCACCTATCCGGGCAGCAACGAAGGGGAGTTCTTCTACATCCTGGCTCCGGACCCCAGCGGGACGTTCCACCCGCAACGAAGACCGTACTCGCTTCAGGCTGCGACACTCGAACTCCCGGATATCGTGGCGCACGAGTCGGTGCACGTGATCCAGTTTGGGCGGCGGCAGGCCGCCGGGGCGGCGCAGTTCCTCGACATCTGGGCGGCGGAGGGCCAAGCAGTCCTCGGCGAGGAAGTGGTGGGCCACGCCGTGGAAGGGCGACAAACGGGACAGAACTACGGGTTCGGCATCGTGGCCAACCTGGACGACACCACGTCAACTGACTGGTATTTCGGCGCGTTTGCCGCGCTGGGGTTCTACTTCGGTTGGGACCCGATCACCAATTCCAGCAACCCCAATGGGCGCGCGGCCAACGCCCCGTGGGAGTGCACCTGGCTGGACGACGACTACGGCGGTCCCTGCGTCGCCGGCCTCGAAGTGTACGGGCCGCCCTGGTCGCTCTTCAGATACCTGAACGACCGCTTTGGTCCCACGTACACGGGCGGCGAGGCCGGGATTCAGAAAGCGATCATCGAGCATCCGCAGACCGGCTTCGGCATGCTCCAGTCGGTGACCGGCCTCAGAGTGGACTCGCTATTGGCGCAGTGGGCCGCCATGCTGTATGTCGACGACCTCACGGACAACTGGACCAGCCTGGCGCCGACACTGAGCCTGGCGAGCTGGAATCTGGACGATGTGTTCTACGGCACGTACACGCTCGGGCAATTCGTCTATTCCATGTACACGTCATCGCGGCTCACCCCGGTCAATCTGACGTATGCGAGCTTCTCGAACAGCGCGACGGTCCGGGCCGCCTCTACCTTCTACGCGGTGATCACCGGGGCAACCCGGTCCGCCACCGCGGTCAAGGCGCGCGACGCCTCGGGCACCGGGATCCTCCCCTCCACCATGCGGTACTGGATCGTCCGGGTCCAATAGGCCCGGTCAGCTCCCTCCGAGCCGGTATTTGATTTGCCCTCCGATGATCGTGTACACCACCTGCGTGCCGGGAATTGAGTCGTCGGGAACGGTCATGATGTCCCGGGACAACACCGTGAGGTCCGCCAGCTTACCCGGGGTGATGGACCCCTTGAGGTTCTCCTCGAACGCCGCGTAGGCGTTGTTCAAGGTGTAGCTCTTCAAGGCCTCCTCCCGGGTCATCTTCTGCTCCGGGTAGAACAGCGATCCGTCCACCGTCTTGCGGGTCACCGTCGCGTAAAAGCTGGCCAAGGGGCTTACGTCCTCTACCGGCGTATCCGTGCCGTTGGTCACGATCGCGCCCGCGTTCATCAGGTTGCGCCAGACGTAGGCGCCCTCGCGCGAGCGCTGCTCGCCGATCCGCTTTGGGACCCACGGCCCGTCTGATGTGGCGTGCACGCCCTGCATGGAGGCGATGACGCCCAGCCTGGCGAACCGCGACTGATCGGCGGGATCGATATGCTGCGCGTGCTCGATCCGCCAACGCACATCCTTCTTGTCCGAGTTGGCCTGGAACGCCGCCTCATAGACGTTCAGCACCTCGCGATTCCCGCGGTCTCCAATGGCATGGGTGTTCAACTGGTACCCGTGCTGAATCGCGATCTCCGCCGTCCGCTGCAGCCGCTCCAGCGGGATGGTGTTGAGGCCGGTGCTGGTGGGCAGGTCGTCGTAGGGTGCCAGCATCCACGCGCCGTGCGAGCCCAGCGCGCCGTCAATGGTGATCTTGATGGCGCGCACCGTGAGGAAGGCGTTGCCCTGGGTCACGGTCCGGTACTGATCCACCTGCTGGGCCAGGACGCTGTCGTTCTCCCGCACCATCACGTACAACCTCAAGGGAAGGGCATGCTGGGCGTCCAGCTTCTTGAACAGGTCCACGGTACCGAACGAGGCGCCGGCGTCGTGGAAGCTGGTGACCCCCTTGGACACCGCGTCCGCGCCCGCCAACCGCACGGCTTCGCGGTTTCTGGCCTCCACTTCTCCCGGCGTCATGTTGGCGCGTGCTTCCGCCATGGCGCGGCCCACCAGGCTCTGGGCGGTCTCGCGCAACAATCCCGTAGGATTGCCCGCCGCGTCCTTGACGATCTCACCCCCCCGCGGGTTCGGTGTGCTCCTGGTGATCCCGGCGAGCTCAAGGGCTTTGCCGTTCACGAACCCGGCGTGCCCGCTGGCGTGCGTGAGCGATACCGGGTTGTTGGACGAGACCCGATCCAGGCTCTGATGGAGCGGCACGCCCTCCACGTTGGGCCGCGGCACGCGGTCCCACTTCTCCTGGTGCCACCCGCGACCCCGGATCCAGTCGCCCGGCTTGGCCTGCTTGGCGGCGGCGGCCACCATGGCGACGATGTCGTCCCAGTTCTTCGCCGTGGTGAGATCCAGCTGCATCTTGGCTTCGCCCAGGCCCAGGTAGTGCCCGTGACCTTCGATGAAGCCCGGAATGGCGAGCTGGCCGCTGAGATCGATCACCTGGGTGTTGGGGCCCACGTAGCGGGCGATCTCGTCGTTGGTGCCCACGGCCGCGATGGTGTAGCCCGAGATCGCAACCGCCTGCGCCTCAGGTCGCTCGGGATCCACCGTGACGATCTTGCCGTTCCGCAGCACCAGGTCCGCCGGTTTCGGCGCGCAGGCCGCAGCGACCAGCAGTAGACTCCCCAGTGCCAGCATCCGTGATGTGCTCATGTGCTCTCCTCGTTGCGTTGATTGCTTGCTGGCGAACGGAGCCGGCGCCAGCGACGGGGGCTCCGAGTACGCAAGCATCAGTCCGTCGGCGCCCCCTCCAGCAGCGGCTCCAGCGGCACCGCCTGGCTTCCCTTCTCCGTGCACACGCCGTAGGTCTTCTCGCCCGCGGCGTACATGGAGACACCGGCGTGCTGGCCCTTCGCGTTCAGCGCGAAGAACCGGATGTTGAAGTTGGGCTCGCCCCGGGAGTTGCGCAGGCGCTTCTCGATGGTGTTGGCGCGGATCCGCTTCAAGCCTTCCAGCCCGGCGTCCTTGGGGTGCATCCCTCGACGCATCTGCTCCACGATGAGATACGACGTCAGGTTGTACAGGTTGGCCTCGCCCCGCCCGGTGGAGCCGCAGGCACCCACGTCGTTGTCCACGTAGATCCCGGCGCCCAGGATGGGGGAGTCGCCCGTCCGGCCCGCGATCTTGAAGGCGAGCCCGCTGGTGCTGGTGACGGCGCAGATCTCACCCTTGGCGTTGATGGCGCTCACGTGGACCGTTCCCCAATACGAACGCTCGGGAATCAGGCCCTCCCGCACCATACCTAATCCTATCCTATAGCCCCGCCGCGCGCGGTCTTCCGGCTTGGGGTAATAGTCGGGCTGGGTGCGGCGCTTCCACTCGAGCCACGCCTGGCGCGAACGCTCCGTGTTGAGGTCGTCTTCCACCGGGATCCCCAGGTGCCGCGCGAAGAGTTGTGCTCCCTGGCCCACCAGCAGGTGATGGTCGGTGTGGTCCATCACCGCCTTGGCCACCAGCGAGGGCGTGCGCACGCCTTCCAGCGCCGCCACGCCGCCGGCTCGCTTGTTGGGACCGTGCATGCACGAGGCGTCGAGCTGGACCACGCCCAGCTCGTTGGGGAGCGCGCCGTAGCCCACGCCGGTTTCTTCCGGGTCCAGCTCCACGATGTTCACGCCGGCGATGATCGCGTCCAGCACATCTGACCCGTGGGTCATCAGGTCGAACGCCTGCTCCACGGCGTTCACAGGTCCGCCGTTCTTGAAGCCGATGCCGCTGTAGTCCGAGATCACGACCGGCGTCATGCCCTGGCTTACGCGCACGGCCGGCGCCGCGCCGAACGAGGGCCGCGCCGCGGCGAGCGCCGCGGTAGCCGTGGCGCTGGTGCGAAGGAAATCGCGACGGTTGATGCCTTTGGTCATGAGATCATCCCTCCACGTTCCATTCGAGGGCCTCACGGAGCCCGGAGTCCCTCGCGCGCTGACGTTTCCCGCGCGCCGCAGACGACATGGGTTTCATGGCGCGCGCTCCACTAACGCGCGCTCCGGGACCCCCTGCTCCGTTCGCCCACCATCCATCCAGCGGCGGCCCCGCTCACTCACATCCGTACGGCGTACTGGACCTTGAGCAACAGCTCGTTGGACTCGAGCACCCAGCGATTCAGCCGGTCCAGCAGGTTGTGGTTGTACACCACGAACAGGTCACCCAGCGGGTGAAAGGTCCAGCGGAGTCGGGTGTTGGTGCCAAGCACTCTGCTGCCGTTGTCGTATTGCAGGAAGCTGCTCAGCTGCAGGTCGGGGGAGAAGTATGCGTTGGCGCGGGCGCCGAACAGCTGCTGGGTGAAGTCCCCCGCGGGCAGGCGCCCGATGTTGCGCTCGCTGGACAGCTCGAACGTGGCCGCGCGCGAGGGCTTGATCTGGGCCGTGAGCACGATCTGGTGCAACGTCCCGTCGTAGAAGGGCCCGAACCACCAGGTGGCGCGGCCGCTGATCCGGCGCTTGGCGGCGAAGTCGGCCTCCAGGCGGTAGCGCACCCAGTGATACGAAACCGGCGGGAGGAACACGCGGTCCGCGATCTCGAGGGGCGCGTCCAGCCGCTCGCCCTCCGGTACGACGTTGAACTCGAACCGCTCGCCGCTTTCGAAGCGCCAGTTGAGGGGTGCCAAGAACACGCGGTAGCTCTCCCACTGCCCGTCGGTGTCGAGCACCAGCTGGGGTTGGACCTCGTGCAGCATTTGCCGCAGCCAGGGCCATCCCGGCCGGTAGGTGAAGTTGACGCCGGCGTTCCAGAGCTGCACGCCGCGGCGCGAGACGAAGCCCACCGACGGGTCGAACCCGTCGCCGATGCGCTTGTAGGTCAGCGCGACGTCCCAGGTGTCGTTGGGGTAGTCGAGCTTGAAGCCGGCGGCGGTGCGGTCGCCCACCAGGCCGTCGCGCCGAGCGATGAGTCCCCACACGCCCACCAGGAAGTTCTTGTTGCCCTGGAAGCGGGACGTTTGAAAGGTCCAATCGGCGCCGGCGGTCCAGCTTCCCGGTCGGCCCTCCGGGTCGCCGAACGTGGCGATGGCTCCCACGGACGATTCACGCAGCACGTTCTGTTCGATCCGCACCGCTCCCATCGTGGCCCCCGGGACCGAGTCCAGGCCCAAGCCCGTGCCGAAGCGCTCGCGATCGTTGCGCACCGCCAGCGCGCCGAAGTTGGTATTGCCGGCACGGCCGTTGAGCTTGCCGCCGCCCAGAATGCGGACTTCCCGGCTCTGGAACAACCCGATGCGGCGGCTGAAGAAGGGGACGATGTCGGGCCGCTGGCCGGAGGTGAGTCCCAGCCCGAACGCGAAGATGTCCGACCCTTCCAGAAAGAAGGTTCGCTTCTCCGGGAAGAACAGCGAGAACCGGGTCAGGTTGGTGCGCCGAGTGTCCACCTCGGTTTCGGCGAAGTCGGTGTTGACGGTGAGGGACGCCAGGGCGTTGGGGCCGATGCGCTGAGTCACGTCCAGGCTAGGATCGAGCGTGCCGTCGGTAGCCGCCAGCTCAGAAGGCTTCTGGAGCCCGCCCGCGGCTGAGGGACGCACGGTGAGACCGATCCCCAGCTCGAAGTCCGGGAGGTCGCCCAGCAGGCCGGCCCGCGCGGGGTGGGCGATCTTGGCGTCCCGTCTGGGGCTGGCCCAGCGGCTGGTCTCGAGCAGCCGTTGCAGGCGTCGCTGGATGTTGAAGCCCCACTGGTGCAGGCCGTTGCCAAAGCTCAGGCTCAGGATGGGGATCCGGATCTCGACCGACCAGCCCCAGGGCCGCCGCGCGGTGGCCGCCTCCCATGCCGTGTCCCATTCTCGGGCCTCGCCTTCACCCTGGTTGGCCACCAGCGCGTCGTAGCGCGCGCCGGAAGGGTTCACGGCGAAGATGTAGCCGGAGCGGCCGTCCTGAAACGTGTCGAACACCAGCTTCACGTGGTCCTCGTTGTTCAGGTCGGCGTCGCGCGCCTTGGAGTAGCTGGTGATGCCGGTGGGATCCGGATCGTAACACTCGATCCCGAGCACCAGCGTATGAGCGCCGGCCAGTACCCGGACCACGGTGCGGCCCTGCGGCGCGGTGCCTTCTATCGGCTCGATGGCGGTGAGGTTGGGAATGGAATCGGCGATCGCCCAGGCCGGCTCGTCGAGCACGCCATCCAGGTGGAGGTCGCCGTTGAGGCTCGCGGCGCGAAGCACCGGCCGCTGGGCGGTCTGCGCCATCGCGCTGGGGCCGGCCACCAGCAAGGCGACCACGAGCGCCACGGCTCTCTGCCCCGGTGGCTCACCGGGCACGACGTCCCTCCGCCCGCCGTTGTGCACAACCGGGGAGTTCACGGTGCCCGAGGTCCCTCGCGCGCTGTAGTGCTTCCGCCGGCCGGATACCTCGTCCACCGCCGTGGCACTAACGCGCGCTCCGGGACCCCCGGCTCCGTTCGCTCCCCTCCCCTGCACTATCACCTCCATTGCACAACTGCATAACATCACGCCACCGGGCGGCTCAAGTTGATTACGCCGGGTGCACGGCACAAGTTGAACCCGCGCATGACGTCGCCGGAGGTGTCCATGCCCGCTCGCAAGCGTAAGTCGAAGGCCGCCCCGGAACCTCGCGGGCTCGAGGCTCGTCGCCTGGCCGCCGCGCAGCCGCCCGCCGCGGTCGCGGCGCTGGCGCAGCAGGTGGCCGACGACGGCGGGACGGTGCTGGCGACGTTCCGGGACCCGCTGGGCGGCCACTGGCAGCTGCTGGCGGCGTTGCCGCTCGAGCTGGTGGAGCCCACGCCGTATCAGCGGGACCTCTCGCCCACCCATGTGGCGCGGCTGGCGCATGCGATCGATCGCCTGGGCCGGTTTCTCGACCCGGTGATCGCGGTGCGGGCCGAGGGTGGGAAGTACTGGACGCCCAATGGGCACCATCGTTTGGGGGCGCTCAGGAGCCTGGGTGCGCGTGCCATCACGGCGCTCATCGTGCCGGAGCACGAGGTAGCGCACCGGATTCTCCTGCTCAACACGGAGAAGGCGCACAATCTGCGCGAGCGGGCGCTGGAGGTGATTCGGTTGGCGGAGGGGTTGGCGCAGCTGGACGAACGGCCGGAGCGAGAGTTCGAGGCCGAGTTCGAGGAGGCGGCACTGTTGACGCTGGGCGTTTGCTACCAGGAGAACGGACGGTTCTCGGGAGGCGCGTATCACTCGGTGCTCAAGCGGGTGGACAAGTTCCTCAGCGCGAAGTTGCCCAAGGCGCTCGAGACTCGGCGCCAGCGGGCGGCGACGCTGTTGCGGCTCAACGAGGTGGTGAATCAGGCGGTGAGCGCCCTCAAGGCCAGGGGGTTCGAGAGTCCCTATCTCAAGGCATTCGTGGTGGCGCGGATCAATCCCATTCGGTTCAAGCGTGGGGCCAAGGCGGACTTCGACGAGACCATCGACAAGATGCTGGTTGCCGCGGAGCGGTTCGACGTGGGGAAGATCAAGGTGCAGCAGTTGGCGCGAACCGGCGGCACGTCGGTGGAGGAGTAAGCGCGTGGGCGAGACCCGGGTAGACCTGCTGCATCTGCTGGAGGACCTGCGGGACGCGTATCCCGGGTCGCTGGAGGAAACCATCCTGACCGAGATTCTGGCCAACGCGCTCGACTCCGGGGCCGACACCGTGCGTCTGGAGACGGCGCCGAGCGCCGCTCTTCTCACGGTGGTGGACAACGGCCGGGGGATGAGGCGGCGGGAGCTGGCGCGGTATCATGATCTGGCCGCGACCACCAAGCAACGCGGGCGGGGGATCGGCTTTGCGGGGGTCGGCATCAAGTTGGGGCTCCTGGCCTGTCAGGAGGTGATTACCGAAACCGTCTCGGCCGGCAAGCGGGTGGCGAGCGCCTGGCATCTCAAGTCGCGGAACCGGGCGCCGTGGAGATGGGTGGAGCCCCCGGGGCTGGTGGCAGAGCATGGCACCGCGGTGCGGCTGGTGCTGACCAACCCGCTTTCGACGCTGGTGGATGCGGGGTTCGTGGAGGCCGCGATTCGCCGTCACTTTCACGCGCTGTTGGACCCGGAGTTCGACGCGATCCTGGGCGACGTGTACCCGCGGGGGGTACGGTTCGTGGTGAACGGGCGCGTGTTGGAGCGTGCCGGGCCGGCCGCGGATCGGGTGTCCGTGGCCGTGCGCCTGCCTCGCCGCCGGAAGCCATCGGCGCTGGGGTATCTGGTTCGGGTATCGCAGGACCTCACGGAAGATCAGGCGGGGGTGGCCATCAGCACGTTGGGGAAGGTGATCAAGCGCGGTTGGGACTGGTTGGGTGTTACGCCGGTGGCGCCGGAGCGGCTGACCGGGGTGATCGAGGCGCCGGCGCTGGCCGAGTGCCTCACGCTCAGCAAGGCGGATTTCATCCGGGCCGGCCACCGGGGGGCGATCTATCTGGCGTTCCGCAAAGCCATCCAGGAGGTAGTCGCGGACCGGTTGGCGGCTTGGGGGGACCTTCGGGAAGCGGAGCCGCGGCGTCGTAGTGCGCGGCCGATCGAGCGCGATCTGGAGACGGTGCTGGTGGACCTGGCGGAGGATTTTCCCTTGCTTTCCGCCCTGGTCGATGCGCGGCCGGGCGGGCAGCGTCGGTTGCCGTTCGGCGGTACCGGCGAGGCGGCGGAGCTTCAGCTGGTGCCGGTGGTTCCTCCCGCTGAGGTCGGCGGAGCTGTGGCACAACCGGGCGACGTGGCACCCGAGGCGGCAGGTGTGGTGGCGGAGCCCGCTCCCGCGGAGGCTCCCCAACTGCCGGAATCGCCGACTGCCGCGGTGGCCGAGGCGACGCTGGCGCGGGGGGGTCGCAAGCGGCCCGCGCGATATGGCCTTCGGCTCCAGTTCGAGAGCCAGCCGGGCGAGGCGTCTCTCTCTCGGCTGGTCGAGTCCACGGTGCGGGTGAACGATGCTCACCCGGCGTACCGGCGGGCGGTGGCGTCGCGCTCGGAGGGGTATCACCTGGCCTTGGCGGTGGCGTTGGCGCTGGCGCCGTTGGCGGTGGAGCCGGCGCAGGGGCAGGTGTTTGTGGAGAGCTTTCTCGCCAGGTGGGGCGAGGCGGCAGGGGGGAAGAAGAAGCGCCGGCGGTAGGGCTAGGCGGCGGGGTGGCAGTAGCGGCGTGGAGGGGCTAGAGGAGCGAGCTCGATCCTGCCGGGCTCGCCAGCCACCCGGCCCGGAGCCAGCGCCTGCGAGGCTTGCAATATTTTGCCATTGCGGCAGTGGCCGCTCCGTGCAAGAGTGGGGCGGAGGCGGACGATGCCGCAGAAGTCCTTATTCCTGCAGACAGTGCGTCATAAGGCCCGGGTGCGGCGGTTTAGCCCGCGAACCGAGCGGGTATATGTCGCGTGGATTCGACGGTTCATCCGTTTCCATGGGCTACGGCATCCGAAGGAGCTGGGCGAGGCCCAGGTCGCGGCGTTTCTCAATCATCTGGCGGCCGAGCGTGGGGTGGCGCCGTCCACCCAGACGCAGGCGCTCTGCGCGCTGTTGTTCTTGTACGAGCACGTGTTGGAGCGGCCGTTGGGCCGGCTGCAGGACTTGTCGTGGGCCCGGCCGCGGGCCCGGCTGCCGGTGGTGCTGACCCCTGAGGAGGTGGAGGCGGTGCTGCGGGAGCTGAAGGGCGTGCCGTGGCTGGTCGGCATGTTGCTCTATGGGAGTGGATTGCGGTTGTTGGAGTGCCTGCAGCTCCGGGTCAAGGATGTGGATCTGGCGCGGGGGGAGATTCGGGTGCGTGACACCAAGGGCGGGAGACCGCGGGTGACGGTGTTGCCGGAGGCCGTGCGGGAGCCATTGCGGGGGCACGTAGAGGCGGTGCGGCGCCTGCACGAAGCGGATGTGGGGCGGGGGGCGGGGGAGGTAGCGCTGCCGGGAGCGCTGGCGGTCAAGTATCCCGGGGCGGCGCGGGAGTGGGCCTGGCAGTGGGTGTTTCCGGCGGGGCGGCAGTATGTGACTCCAGGGGGCGGTGGACGGCGGCGGCATCACGTACATGAGAGTGTGATCCAGCGAGCGATGAAGGCGGCGGTGCGGCGGAGCGGGATCGGGAAGCGGGCGACGTGTCACACGTTTCGGCACTCCTTTGCCACGCACTTGTTGGAGGGGGGATACGACATCCGGACGGTGCAGGAGCTGCTGGGCCACAAAGATGTGAGCACGACGATGATCTACACGCACGTGTTGAATCGGGGCGGGAAGGGGGTCCGGAGCCCGGCGGATTTGATTGGGACGTCTCCTCGGCCAATGCGCGGATAAGGGTTTTGCTTGCGGAGCACTCCCGGGCGTACAAGATTGGGGGGGTCGCAAGCCAAGTACAGGTTAGGCGGCCGCACAGAGACCACCTCAAGTGTCCTATGGCGTAAGTTCCAAAGACTACCTGCGACGGGCGCGCCGTTGCCTCAATACCCGAACACTCCAAGGCTTGTTTTACGCTGCCTTCGAGCTCCGCTGCGGAATCGAGGCACGAATCCACGAGTATCTAGACGCCCAAGAAACGGTGTCTAAGCGGAAGAAACGTGGCTGGAAGATCGCGAAACTCGCGAGGAACTTGGAGGCTGCCTTCGCCTCCGGCGAGCATGTCATAGAACTAACCATTATTACCGATAACCAGCGCGATGGGACTGCGTTCTACTTCACTCCGGTAACCGCGAACCTCAGGCGCATGGCCGAGCGACTCGGCGACTACATGCACGCTATGCAGCGCGTCCCTCCGTCCGAAGAGTGGTGGTCGGCGATGAGAGACTACCTAGAGGAAGTCTTTGAGCAACTCTACCAGGCCAATGCCGGTACCTTACTCGCGCCGCCGATCGTCAACGCCAAGGGTGAGATGCGCCTGATTCACGAGCTCTTGCCCGGGGAAAACGCGCAGGAGACTTCCGCCCTCATGGGAAGACCCGGTACGGACGTCATCGTTCAGGTGCGCTATCTGGATAGCGTCCCTGCCGACGGCCGTTGAGCGGCCGCCTAACCCGGCGTTTGCAGCTGGCGGGCGCTACAAGTAAGGAAGACATTTCATTGTGCGGGCGACTGAGGGGTCGCCCGCAGCTGAAACGCGATCCGTTAGGCAGCATGCACGCCTTCTATGGTGGTATTGAGAGCAACGCAGAAGCTCGCGAAGGTCCTGCCGCCATCCGCGGACGCCGCCGCTGAATCAGATACCGCGCTGGGCGACTGGTATGTCAATCGACTCATAGTCGATCGCCAGCCGCTACTGCTCCTGGTCAGCGCTCGCTCGCTCCTCGCCATCGTGACGCCCGCCCGCGAGGTGCGCGAATTGCCGAAGCGCCTCCCCTCGTTAGTCGCCGCTCGCTTGAAGCGCCTCGGCATCGCTGGTGCGTTGGTCGCGGCAGAAAAAGCCGCGATGGACCCGGTGGTCGTGGCAAGGACCGCGGATCGCTCCGTCGTTGGCATCATGGTGGACTACGCCAAGATGATACCCGACTACCTGCCAGTTGGCGGTTGGGACGCAACCACCCTTCCATTCGTGGAAGCCAAGCTCGAAGAGAATCCCTGCCACGCGGCTGGGCCAGCTGACAGCGTCATATTCCCTGACAAGGCCACGCCCAGCCTTCTCTCCAGCCGCTGGCATGCTGCCTAACCCGGCGTTTGCAGCTGGCGGGCGCTACAAGTAGGGAACACATTTGATTGTGCCGGCGACTGAGGGGTCGCCCGCAGCTGAAACGCAGGTCGTTAGACGGCGGCCTGAAAAGGCCGTATCTTGGTGCCTCCCTCAATGGAGGTCTCCATGCTGCGCCGCGTCATCGGGCTGCTGCCGGTCCCGCTACTCCTAGCTTGTCAGGCTCAACCTCCCTCGCTGACCGAGGCAGACACTGCCGCCATTCGCGAGACCGTCAACCGATACGTGGCGACCTCCCTCGCGGGCGACTTTGATGCTTGGGCGAGTCAGCTCACTGAAGACGCCATTTTCTTGCAGCCAAACGGCCCCGCCCTTGAGGGACGGGCTGCGATACGAAACTGGGTTACTGCCTTCGCCGGTATGGCGAGCTTCACAGCCACGGCGGCCGAGATCGGCGGCGCAGGCAACGTCGCGTACGCGCGGGGGACGTACGCCTT
>Ga0209321_10000223_pt1 | contig 35363 bp, 34 predicted proteins | sample Rifsed16ft4_FD_184012 | JGI IMG/M metagenome (GOLD analysis project Ga0209321, IMG submission 184012) | Soil microbial communities from Rifle, Colorado, USA - sediment 16ft 4 - CSP-I_5_4 (version 2) | ecosystem: Environmental > Terrestrial > Deep subsurface > Rock core/Sediment | place: Rifle...
TAGGAGGACATGGATCGGTTGGGTTTATACCATTTAAGACTGCCAAGTGGTTTATTATCGAGGCAGGGGCTGAGTGGTTTCGGGTAAAAGAAATACGACAAGAATACGGTGATGGTGGAGACGGCGGTGGTTTCTATCTGGAGGGGAGGTTTCAATTTTGAAATATATAAAAATCTTTATTTTTATTACTCTGGTATTTATCAATCATAACTTTGTTTATGGTAATGAATTTAACCTCCCTGATAAATTGGGTCCGAATGACTTTGATTATGAAATAATTAATTCATTTATAGGGAGTGGTCAAAAGGGTATTATTACTGCCTTCAAAGGCAATCCAGAAATGCGTGGAACGGAGTTACAACTTTCTTATTATATAAAGGAAGGGCAACCCTTTATTGGAGAATATTTAATTGGGAATTATATAGGAAAGAAAATTGAGTTAAAAATTTTTTGTATTCTAAATTATCATCAACAGGAGTTTTATTTTAATGATAAAAGATGAGAGGTTCATGTTATAGAACTTGAGCCGAAGGAAAGAAAAATATATCCCTTTAAAATTAACTTACCACATAAAGGGGCGTATGACTTTATACTTTTAGCTGTAAGATCTCCTGATTTTGATAATCAGATTAACATTGATGTTTTATATCATAGAGCAAACATATTTGCAGGTGATACCGCATATCCAAATACTGACTATCATTCTATAGGAGAAAAGACTGCCTTATCTAATTTTGATTTTATATTATTTTTAAATAAGGATAGTAGTATGGACAATAATTTTCAGCCGGTAGTTAGTGAAGCAATATCTAAACAATCAGAGGCGAGATATTTTCTCCACACTAATAACAATCAGGATATAACAATAACGTCTATATTACTTGCCTTTATAAATTATAGACAGATTCCATTTATGACCGATAAAGTATTTTTTTATACTATACCACCTAAAAGAAGGGGGGTTTTGAAAGTTGATTTTAGTCCATATATACAAAAAGGTAATAATGAAATATTAATCTTAAACATTGAAAATCCCTATGTTGATATGGAAATAAGGGGAAAGGAAAATAAGATGAATCAAATATTGACAGGGGTAAAAGCTGCTAATAGGCTAACATTGACTTATCAGTAATTTAAATTTTATGTTTTCTTCCTTTTTATCATTACGCATTTTTGTAGAAAGGATTCTAATTCTTTTGATGGTTTTCCTTCTCAAGCCTGACATTTCTATTGCAAAAGATATACAATATCCAACCAATCAGGTAGAAAGACCATTGACACTACCGGATGGTATAGGGGAAATTGGATTGGGGGCCAGATATATTCAAGGAGAAAACAGCTCGGGTTATATTCCATATCCGCTTCCTATCCCACGGTATGGTATCACCGATAACCTGGAATTTTATCCCTTTGGACTTAGATACAGGATATTTGCAAGTAATCTGTCCGAGTTTGTTATCAAGGGAAGGTTAACTGGCTTCGGATATTCCACTGCAACCGGAACTGGGCAATCTACAGTTACTGAGATTTTTACAGAATTTGGTACAGAAGGTAAATATAGGGTTAATCCCAGCTTTGCTATTCTTTATCGTATCGAAGATTATTATCATTATCGTTCTATAGCAGAAGATGATACTGATATAATAATATCTCTTGGCGGGCTTCATTCTTTTACTGAAAAGATTGCATTGGAATTTACAGGGTCGTATCTAAAATTATGGGGGTTAAATACAACAGAAGGTAAGTTATTCAAGACCCTAATTTATTACAATATTTCTTCTATATTTGACATCATCTTCGAAAGTTCATTTAGCGATCTTTCTAAAAGGAAGGAATTCCCATATCTTTATGAATATGTTGTAGGGCAATCTTATGGAATCAGGTTAAACAAGAGGTTTTGAAATGACCATGCCAATGATGAAGGTATTTGTTATTACAGGATTTCTTATTATTTTTGTAGGCTGTTCATGGCCAAAGGTTAAAATAGGCGGAGATGAATACATTATCGTTCCCGCTCCTCACGGTGGCAATGTAGCTATACCACCAAAATCAACAGAGGATTCCGTCTCAGGTTCTGATTCAGGCAGCAAGGGTGTTAAACCTCAAAAATCAGATAACAGTAAAGAATAAATTTATGTAAAAGGAATTTCAATATAAGTTTCCCCTCACCCTAACCCTCTCCCCTCAAGGGAGAGGAGAAAGTGAGGGGCTAATCTATTTGTGAAACCTCAATGAAACCTCACGATACAACCATAATAATTGTTGAAGACGATGAGAGCATGAGAGATACATTAGAGGTATTATTAAAAAAGGATTACAGGCTTATACAAGCAGTCAATGGAGAAGAGGCACTGGAGAAATTAAAGGAGAATGAAATTCAGATTGCCCTCATAGACATTAAACTTCCAGACATTAGCGGAACAGAAATCTTAAAGACAATAAAAAGGGAAAGACCTGATATAGAATGTATTGTGATGAGTGCGATTAATAATGCTGAAACATCGGCAGAATGTTTTAAAAGCGGTGCATTAGATTATTTTACAAAAGAATTTGATTATGACATCTTGAGGCAAAGGATAAAAAATGCAGAAAATCTTTATCATAAAAAGAGGCAGATAAGACATCTCCTTAGTAAGATACAGATATTAGAGTCAGAGGTCTCAAAACTAAAGTCAGGAAGAACTGACAGGGGTAATTATCCTCTTTCTGCCAAAGATACTGAAGACCTTTCTAACAAAGGTGCTGATTATATCCTCACGGAAAGAGAAATAGAGATACTGAAACTCAAAAATAGAGGTCTAAGGAATAAAGAGATGGCACATAAACTCTCTATAAGCCCTGAAACAGTTAAAAACCATATCAATCACATATTGCATAAACTTAGCTTCAAATCAATGTATCAAGCCATTACCTTTGCCTATGAGAAAGGTATTTTAAAGGCATCAAAGAATAAGGTATAGTTACATCAATTGCTGTAGATGCTCTCTGATAATAGCTGACAGGGATTCAATGAACTTTGGGGAATCGTTGAGGGATTCAGTTCTATGAAATATTAAGCCGAGTGATTCTGCCATCTTTTTATAAACTATATCAATGTCATATAAGGTTTCAATATTATCAGAGACAAAACCCACAGGGACAATCAGGATATACTTTTTTCCATCCTTTGATAATCTATCAAGTATTGAATCTATTGTTGGTTCAAGCCACTCACCTGCACTCATCCCCTTACTCTGAAATCCGAGATGCCATGAGACATCCCCTGTATATCTTATTATCCCTTCTATAGTCTCGTTAAGCTGTTTTACATAAGTGTCATCTTTTTCTGGAAGACTATGTGCACTAAATATGACCTGAACCCCCTCACCCTTGCCCTCTCCCCGTAATGGAGAGGGAATTAGGGGGGGGAAACATGAAAGCCCTTTTTTAATTTTCTCTGCAACTGCTTTTAGAAAGAGTGGGTGTGTATGCCAGTTATTTATGAATGAGACACCTATATTTGTATTTAGTTCAGTCCTTGCCTTATTTAACGCATTTATGTAACCGCCAGTGCTGATTTTAGAATAATGAGGAGCCATTACTAAAACTACTATCCGTTCCGCTTTTAAACTTAAAATCTCTTTTAAAGTATCTTTAATAAAGGGGTGCCAGTGCCTCATCCCCACAAATACCCGAAAAAGTTCTGGAGTTTTGGAGTTGAGGAGTTTTGGAGTTAACTCATTAGTTTCATTTAAAATTTTTTCAAGGGCATTTGCTTGTCTTTTGGTTACATCAAGTAACGGTGAGCAACCGTCAATCATCAAATATCTCTCTTTGATTTTCTGTAGTTGGTTAGGGGAGGGTTTTCTACCCCCCATCACATTTGTGATAAATGGCTCTATAGATTCAATAGAATCAGGACATCCAAAGGCGAGGAGAAGGACGGCAATCATATTATATTAGCCACAGACGGACACAGACTAAAAGGGAATAAGGATAAAGGATGAGAGATAACTTTTTATTTTTTCCTATATCCTTTCGTATTGAATTTAGTGTTTTAGTCAGTGAAAATCTTGTGGCAAGATTAATTTTTTCTACTATATTTATGAACAGTCTCTATAAGGGTTATTACATTTTCAACAGGTGTATTTGGGAGGATACCGTGACCGAGATTAAATATATGCCCCTGCCTCCCGCCAGCCTTATCAAGAACATACTGGACACGTTTCTCTATCTCTTTTGGTGTGGCAAAGAGGACTACAGGGTCTAAATTCCCCTGGATTGCGACATCATAACCCAATCTCTTCCACGCAACATCTAACTCTATTCTCCAGTCTACTCCGATTACATCCCCACCGGCTTTTTTCATCAATTCAAGGATATTTGATGAATCAGTGCCAAAGTGGATAACGGGGATAGAATCTGTTGGATTCCCCTTCGCTCTGCTCAGGGCTTTGGCTTTGCTCACCACAAGTTTGATGCCGTCAATGACCTGTTTTGAGTATGGGGCTACAAACTTCTCATAATCAAAAGGTGATAGACATCCAACCCAACTATCAAACAACTGGACCACCTGAGCCCCTGCATCTATCTGAGCCTTTAGATAGCTTATGATTATCTTTGCAATCTTATCCATCAGTGTATGCCATAAAGAAGGGTTATTGTACATAAGGGACTTTGTATTAATATAATTTCTTGAATGCCCTCCTTCAATTATATAGCTGGCAATTGTAAATGGTGCACCTGAAAAACCTATAAGTGGAATCTTTCCATTCAACTCCCTTCTGACGATTTTTATAGCCTCCATTAAGAAGGGGACATCCCTCTCAGGCTCTATAAGACGAATTGAATTAACATCAGACTTGTTTCTGACAGGATTATGTATAACAGGCCCCTCATTATGCGCAAACTCCAATTTAATCCCCATTCCCTCCAATGGCAGAAGTATATCTGCAAAAATTATTGCTGCATCAAGAGCGAATTTTCTAATAGGCTGAAGTGTAACCTCTGCAGCCAGTTCAGGGGTTTTACACATTGTTAAAAAGGAGTGCTTGCTCCTTATCGCCCTGTATTCCTCCATGTATCTGCCTGCCTGACGCATCAGCCATACAGGTGTATAGTCTGTCTTCTCCCTTCTGCATGCTTTTAAAAATTGGTTATTCATTTTATTAAATTGAAGTTGTGAAATTTTAACAAGTATAACATAATATATTCCTCAATCAAAATTTTCCCTACTCATTATCCAATTGTATTAATGTAAGTTTTGTGTTAACATTCAAATAATAGAATTAGAAGGAGGTTTTTTATGAGATTAGTTTTAATATCACCGGCAGAAACAGATATTTATATGAAGCATACAAAGAAGGAGGCGAGGTCCTTCTGGTTTGCAAGGCTTTCCCTTGCAATGGTAGCCGCACTCACGCCAAAGGATGTTGATGTATCAATAATTGATGAAAATCTGGATGATATAGATTTTAATGTGGATGTTGACATGGTCGGGATAACCGTAATGACAGCCCACGCACCGAGGGCTTATGAGATATCAAGGGAATTTAGAAATAGAGGCGTAAAGGTAGTTTTAGGTGGAATTCATCCTACCGCAATGCCTAATGAGGCACTACAAAATGCCGATACTGTGGTTGTCGGGGAGGCAGAAGGTGTTTGGCAGAATGTGATTGATGATTTTAAAATTGGAAGTCTTAAAAAGATATATAAGGCAGCCAAGCCGTGCAGTCTTGAAAATCTGCCTCATCCGAGGAGAGACCTTTTAAAAATAAAGTCATATAATGTAGGGAATACTGTCCAGACTACCCGGGGTTGTCCATTCTCATGCGAATTTTGCTCTGTTACAGATTTTTTTGGAAGGAGTTATAGACAGAGGCCTGTTGACGATGTAATTAAAGAGGTAGAAACAATAGATGGCAAATTTATCGCATTTGTGGATGACAATATTGCAGGGAATCCAAAATATGCAAAGGAGCTTTTCAGAAAGCTTGCACCATTGAAAATAAGATGGGGGAGTCAGGCAAGCCTCACAATGACAAAAGACCCTGAGGTGATGAAACTGGCTGAAAAATCCGGCTGCGGCGGGATGTTTGTAGGCATAGAGACATTATCTACGGATAATTTAGCCCAGATAAAAAAGACCTTCAATAATGTTGATAAGTATGAGGACGCAATAAAGAAATTTCATGACCACGGTATAGCTATTACTGCCAGCATAATATTCGGGTTTGATAATGACGACGAGGGGGTCTTTGAAAGGACAATAAAGTTCTTAGAGAAAAATAAAGTAGATGTTGCCACATTCTATATATTGACACCCCTTCCGGGTACTGTATGGTCAAAGAAAATGGAGTCTGAAGGCAGAATCATAGAGAGAGATTGGGGGAAATATAACGGAGGGCATGTCCTTTTTAAACCGAAGAATATAAGTCCGGAAAGGCTTCAGGAAGGATATTGGTGGGCATTTCAGCAGTTTTATTCAATCCCCTCTATAGCAAAGAGGCTGCTGCACTTTGAGCAGAATCGTTTCTTAAGCACACTCTTTCTGAATGTAGGTTTCAGACGAATGGTGAACAGACTCCCCGAAGGGAAACTCTCGCCTCTATCAGGTCTGCTTACCAACCTCAATAAAACTATACCAACAACGGCTACTGAAAACCTGATTCCACATGCAATTGAAATCGTTAAGGACAGGGCACAGGAGGCAATGGGCAAAATTGATTATTTTCTTAAGGTACAGATAAAGAAGAATGAAAAATTACAGGCTCTATTGATTGATTTGGAAGGGGTTCTGGATAATATTACTGCAAAGAGGTTAAGAAAAAAGATATTAATGGCGGTAAAAAAGGGAAGGCTTGATATCGGGCTTGATTTTAAAAATGTCCGCTATATTAACCCTGCAGCCTTAAATATAATCTTCAACAAAAAGATAGGCTCTATTCTGGAAAAATACGGAATAAAAATCAGGCTTTATAATATTGAGGCTTCTGTCAGGGAAAATATTTTAGAGCTGGTTGGCGAGATGAAATCTTATTTTGAAATATGCGAGACAGCCCCTGCTGCCGCTGCCTGATTTAATACATGTAGTTTCTATAGTATTTATTTGTCTCGTTTAATACCAATACTGCAGCACCTGTCATTATATCCCGCAGGTTATCACCCTCCGGAAGCTCAAGCATTGCAGAAAGCATCTCGTCTTTTTCCTTATTCATATCGGCTACAATTGTATGCATCCTGCTAAAATCTATTCTGTCGTTATGTAAGGCATTTTTGTACATATCCATTGTCGCAAATAGTTTTTCCAATGAATGGACTGCATTTTTTCTTAATACCTGAAGTCCTGTCGGCTGGGTGTTTTTAAGAATGTGCTGAACGACCTCTGTGTGCTTAGTCCCCCCAATCTCAAATCCCTCTCCTGCTGCCTTTGCCTCTTCCAAAAATTTCTCAAAACTTTTTTCCTCTTTTTTATTAATCCTGGCAGAGTTTGATTTATCTCCTGAAACAGGGACGATATTTTTTATTGGATTATCCAGTTTAATCTTCATCCTATTGCCTCCAATTACTACTACAAATATATCGGCTAAGCAGTGTTGGTGCTTTAGCCTTGTTTTTAATATATAACTATAAATTTTGAATGTCAATCCAGAAAACTTTGAGTAGAATTATGCTAATATAAAGGTTCATTATGTTTGGACATCAACTCATGAGATGAAAGGATACTAAGTGCAATTAGTTATAGATTTTGACGTTTATATCTTTTATAAGATAAATGGCGGACTGCAGAATAGTCTTTTTGATATTCTGATGCCGTTTGTAACAAACTATCGCAATTGGTATTTTATTATCTTGCTGACAATTTTATTATTTATTGTTAGAGATTGGAAAAAGGGATTGGCGACGATTCTTTTAGTTATCATTGCTGTAAGTATAAGTGACTTTCTTAATTCACATGTTGTAAAATTTTTATTTGGAAGACTAAGACCATGTAATAAACTCCCGATAGAAACTCTCAATCTCATTATTGGCTGTCCTCATAACCCATCATTTCCATCTTCTCATGCCTCAAATATATTTGCTTTAAGCACAGTATTGGTTTATAGGTACAGGAGATTATTAATTCCTATGGCATTTATTACTGTTTTAGTGTGCCTATCAAGGGTATATCTCGGTCTTCATTATCCCTCTGATGTTATAGCAGGCGGGGTTTGTGGTGTATTATATGGCTCAGTAGTCATTTTTACATATAATCAAGTGAAAAGAAAATATGAAAAAACATAATCTATTAAAGATTAAAAGATTGAATAACCACGCAAAACTTCCTACAAGGGCTTATAATGGAGACCTTGGCTACGACCTTTATGCCGCTGAAAGATATGTTATAAACCCGGCAGAGCAGAAAGCAGTGGGGACAGGTATCTCAGTTGAATTTCCCAAAGAATGGGGTGGGGTTATAAAGGACAGGTCTTCAATGGCAGCGAAGAGGATATACACTTCAGCAGGTGTAATTGACAACGGTTACAGGGGTGAGATAAAGGTTCTCTTAAGAAATGAATCCAAAGTAGCATTTATAGTTGAAGCAGGTGATAAGATTGCCCAGATGATTCCGATACCTGTAATAGATTGGGAAATTACTGAGACAGATATTCAGGACTCAGATAGAAACACAAATGGCTTTGGCTCTTCAGGGAAATAATTTGCTACAAAGGTACAAAGAATTAGCCACAGACTTACACAGACTACAAAAAAGAAATTGTTTTAGTCAGTGAAAGTCAGTGGCTAATAAATCTTTTTCTTTGTGTTCTTCGTGTGGTAAGAAAAATTTATTATGCATCCCAAATTAAAGGAGACGCTTGATAGGTTTTACAGGGAATACAATTTAAAATCTCGTATTGAGCATGACCCTATTGAATTTCCACATAGATATAAAAAACCTGAAGATATTGAGATAGCAGGTCTAATTGCATCATCTCTTGCGTATGGTAAGGTAAGTCTTTTTAAACCTGTTATCAATAAAATCCTTTCTATCGCCTCTTCAAATGGTAGTTTGCGGGAATTTATAATAAATTTTGAGCTGTCAAAAGATTCAAAACTATTCAGTGGAATAAAATACAGATTTAATTCTGAGAAGGAAATTATTGGTCTTATCTATTCTATAAAATCAGCCCTTATTGAATACGGCTCTTTAAAAAAACTTTTTTACTCATTTTATAATTCAGGAGATAAAAACATCACCAATGCACTTACAAGTTTTGTAAAATATTTTATATCCCTTGATATGTTTGCTGTCTATGGTAAAAAGGGACACACAGTTGGAATGAAGCAGTTTTTCCCCTCTCCTGCTGAAGGAAGTGCCTGCAAAAGGCTCAACCTTTATCTTAGATGGATGGTCCGTTCTGATGATGGTGTTGATTTTGGCATCTGGAATAAAATACTGCCATCAAAACTCATAATACCCCTTGATACACACATGGCAAGAATCTGCACCCATCTTGGCTTGACACACTATAAGACCACAGGCTGGAAGATGGCTGAAGAGATAACTGATAATCTAAAAATTCTTGACCCCGAAGACCCTGTTAAATATGACTTTGCCCTCTGTCACCTCGGCATATCAGGTGAATGCCCTTTGCATAAAGATATAAAAAAATGCAGTAAATGTTCTCTAAAAGATATATGCAAATAAAAAGAAGAAAGTTCTTTTTTTTAATTCTTATTCTGTTTTCTGTCCCCTGTCTTCTGTCCTCCTATTCTTATTACCTTCTTATCACCAATAAAAGCCCATATATCCTGAAATTAGTAACAGGCACGGCAGATTACTTAATGAAGGGACAGAATATTAGCAATTATAATATCAATCTCAATATCTCTCCTGAAAAGGGGGTGATAAATGTTGAAGGCGATATAAATGTAAAATTTCTTAAAGACAGGCGATACATTATATTTCTCTTAAACGATGGTTTAAAGATTGATTCAATAGGATACAAGAAGGCTGTCAGCCATCAGCAGTCACCTATCAGCCATTATAGAATATGGCTTATTAACTTACTACTTCTGCCAGAGAAGGTGAAAAAAGGTGATGATTTGACTGTAAAGTTAGCATACGGAGGTAGTTTAAGGGCTTTGGGTTTTAGTGACGGCTATATAAAGGAAAATGAGTTTATACTGAGAAACGAAGACCTCTGGTATCCAATAGATTTTCAGGGGCTTTTTACATTAAATGTCAACGGGACAGTTCCGGTATCAATTACTCCTGCATTGCCGGGCAGTATCATTAATAAACTAACAGAGAATGGGAGGGGTAAGAATTTTTCATGGAGATCTAAGAGACTTGTCACAGGTTTTGCCCTGGTGGGCGGATTTTTTAATAAATTGTCAAAGAGTATAAACGGGATTAATTATAGCCTTTTCTCTCCTATATATCACAATGAGGATATGGAGAAAACGATTAATGACATAATTCTGAGCCACAGTTTTTTCAAAAGCCAGTTTGGAGATGATGATTTTAAAAATCTGACTGTTATAATAACACCTCACGGATACAGGAGCTATAATCATGGTGCCGGAATTATAACCCTTTCAAAGACCGATTTTCCTACAATCGCCCATGAGATTGCACATAACTGGTGGGGAGGGACTGTTTATGTAGATTTACTCAGGAGAAAAGGGGATGGCGGGCAATGGATAGCGGAGGGATTTGCAGAATTTTCATCCCTTATGGCTATAGAAAAACTCTATGGGAAGGATGCCCTTCTTAAAGAGATTAAAAACGAAAACTTTAATCCAGATGAACAGAGAATTATAGATTCAATAACTACATTTGATAATCTGATGGATGGTGAAGATGTTAAGATAAATAACCAGATGGTTTATGCCAAGGGTGCCTATGTGCTTATCATGTTAAGAGAGATAATGGGTGAAGAAAAATTTATGAAGGCAATTAGAAATTTTTTTAATGAATACAATTATAAGATTGCAGATAGTAGTGACTTTCAAGGGACAGTTGAGAGGATTATGGGAAATTCCTTCTCATGGTTTTTTAACCCGTGGATAAGGGGGACAGAAAGACTTGATTTTGAAATTAAAGATTTAAACTCCATAGAAAGAGGAGGCACCTTTGTAACCACTGTAAAGGTAGTAAATCAAGGCAAAATAAATATATTTGCCGAAATAGATGTCATGGCTATAACTGAAAATGGGAAGGAGATTCAAAGGGTTTTTATGGATGAGAATCCTGCTACAGTTGTATTTAATACAAAATCAAAGATTAAAAAGATTATAGCAGACCCTTTTTTAAAGTGGGCAGATATGGAGAGGGAGAATAATATTGTTAACCCAAAAAATTCATAATAAAAATATAAGTCATTAAAAATGAAAAAATTTATCCCTCTATTCTTTCTTGCTGTTTCATTTGCCTATGTGGAATCAGCAGTGGTGGTTTATCTCCGCAAATTATATTATTCTGATGGCTTTAAATTCCCGCTCAAATTAATACCGTTAAATATTGGTCTAATAGAAATTGGGCGTGAGGCGGCAACACTTGTCATGATTACCACAATTGGTCTCATATCAGGTAAGAGCCGATGGCAGAGGGCTTCGTATTCAATATTTGTATTTGGTATATGGGATATATTTTACTATGTTTGGCTAAAGATATTTTTAAATTGGCCTGAGTCTGTATTTACATGGGATATACTCTTTCTTATCCCTGTCCCATGGATTGCCCCAGTATTAGCACCAGTAACTGTTGCTGTTACCATATCTATTGCCTCAACGATTGTTATCTATCTATTAGATAAAGGGAGGATATTGCTGGCAGAAAAAAAAGATATTGCACTTATTATCACAGGGGCAATAATAATACTAATCTCTTTTATTCTGGACTTTAAACTGGCAACAAACGGAGGAATACCTGATAATTATCATTGGGAGTTATTAGTAGCAGGTGAACTCATAGGATTATGGGCATTTATAAACATTATAAAGAGATGAAAATCTCAATATTATCAAGCACCAATAATCAAATAAATTCCAATCACCAAATTCCGATTTCCAAAAGTATTATTTGAGATTTGGAATTTGCATTTTCAGATGAAAAAAACATTTCTTTTCTTATTGGTTATATCTTTCATTTATATCATATACTCGAGATATATCTATTCCCCCATTATCTTTAAAATCCGTTCTGACTTTGAAAAACCAATACTAATTAAAAATATTCCGAAAGGGATAGAATCCCTTAGTTCAAAGGGGTGTGCTGTCTGCCATCAAGAGATATATGAAGAGTGGGCTGCATCAATGCATGCAAAGGCATATACTGACCCCCTGTTTCAGGCATACTGGAGAAAGGACAATAATATATGGATATGCCTGAACTGCCACACACCACTACAGAATCAGCAGGATTTTATTATAACAGGGCTCGAAAAAGGGGATATCAAAAAACCTATAAAACAGAAAAATGAAGATTTTAGCCATGAACTGAGAGAGGAGGGAATAACATGCGCCGCCTGTCATGTGAGGGATGGTGTGATTCTTGGGCCTTATGGAAACACTGAGGCGCCTCATCCGACAAGATATGACTCGATGTTCAAATCTACTGCTATCTGTGACAGATGCCATCAGGTTCAGAGCGGAAAGGCTATGCTCTACATTGCAAATCCATGCAACACATCTGAGGAGTTTCATGGAGGACCCTATGCCGTAAAGGGATATATATGCCAGACCTGTCACATGCCAGAAGTGGAGAGGCCGGCAGCTACAGATTCCCCGATAAGAAAAGTCAGACAGCATCTATGGGGGGGCGGTTATAGCCCTGATATGGTAAAAAGGGCGATTATGGTCAGTCTGGATAAGAAAATAAATAATGGCATGATAGACTTTATCCTAAAAATAAAAAATACAGGGGCGGGTCACAAAGTCCCTACAGGCGACCCTGACCGATATATCACAGTCCATTTTGATGTTATAAGCAAAAAGGGGGAGGTTTTAAAATCAAGGCAATATTCTATCGGAAGGTGGATTATATGGAAGCCGATTATAATAGAGGTTTATGAGAATCGTATAAAACCGCATGAATCAAAAGAGTATATATTCAATTATAATGCTTCGGCTGGAGATGAAATCAGGGTTCAGGTCGTTTATCACATCATGACAGAGAGGGCAAAGAATAAACTTAAACAGAAGTACGGGCTTAAAGAGGATATTTCAATTGAATACAAAATATTTGAGGATGTAACACCTTTAAATCCATGAACAAAAACCTAATAAAACCACAGAGGGACACGGATAAATACAGAGAAACAATGAAATAATAAAAGGATTTGTCTTGTCCGTGTTTATCCGTGATAAATTCGTGGTAGTTTTTATAATTTCCTATACATAAATCATTAGCCAAAAAATATCTCTGCTATATCATACAGCTCAAGGTCTATTGTCTTTAGCTTCGCTACAGCCTCTTCTAAATTCACTGATATTATCTTATTTCCTCTTAATGCCACCATCTTCCCAAATTCATTATTTTTTATAAGCTCTATAGCAGCAACGCCGTAACGGGTTGCAAGGACTCTGTCAAATGCAGTTGGTGTCCCCCCCCTCTGAATATGTCCAAGTATAGTAACCCTTGTTTCAAACCCTGTCCTTTTCTCAATCTCCTTTCCGATTATATTTCCCACACCCCCGAGTTTGATATGTCCAAAGGCATCCACAGATTCATCCTGTGTTATGAGCTTTGTCCCCTTTACAGGCATTGCACCTTCTGCTGCAACAATAATGCTGAACCCCCTCCCCCTATTATGCCTCTTGTTTACAAGCTCACACACCTTATCAATATCAAATGGTTTTTCAGGTATGAGAATGCAGTCTGCACCGCCTGCAATCCCTGCAATAGTGGCTATCCAACCTGCATGCCTCCCCATTACTTCTATAACCATCACCCTGTCATGGGATTCAGCGGTTGTATGCAGTCTATCTATTGCCTCCGTAGCGATACTTACAGCAGTATCAAAGCCAAATGTGTAATCAGTCCCTGAAAGGTCGTTGTCAATAGTCTTTGGTATTCCAACAACTTTAATGCCCTTCTCAAAAAACTTTCTTGCAACACCGAGTGTATCTTCACCACCAATGGCAATGAGAGTATCAAACCCGAATTTTTTTATATTGGATAATATCTTCTGGACATCCTCTTCTTTTTTAAATGGATTAGTCCTTGATGTCCCAAGGATTGTCCCCCCTCTCGGGAGTATTCCAGAAACAGAGGAATGAGTCAGCGGCTCTACATCTCCATTTATCAATCCAAGCCACCCTTTTTTAATACCGATAACACTGAATCCGTATTTATCCGCCTTTTTTACGACTGCCCTGATAACCGCATTTTCACCAGGGCAATCACCGCCGCCCGTTAAAATTCCTATTTTCATAAAAACCACCCTTTATTTGTCTCCAAAACTTATTCCTATAAGTCTTGCCGCCTTTATATAGCCGCTATCTAAGGGAACTAACCTTTGTTTTCCTATAGCCTCCTCAAGCGGGATTGATACAATCTCTGGTGTCCTTAGAGAGACCATCTTCCCAAATTCCTTTTTTGCAATCAGAGCCACCGCCTCTGCACCAAATCTCGTGGCAAGAATTCTATCAAATGGAGAAGGGCTTCCCCCCCTCTGGATATGTCCAAGTGTTGTAACTCTTGTCTCAATTCCTGTCATCCTTTCAATCTCATCCCCCACCTTGTTTCCTATACCGCCAAGCCTTCTTGGCTCTGTGCCGTCCTCCACAATCTTTTTTACAACCACATCCCCCCCTGTTGGTTTTGCACCTTCTGCAATAACTATTATACTGAAATGCTTCCCATTCTCCTTTCTCTCATAAATCTTCTTAATTACTGCGTCATAGTCAAATGGGATTTCGGGAATCAGTATTATATGGGCGCCGCCTGCTATACCTGAATGTAGGGCTATCCAGCCTGCGTTCCTCCCCATTACCTCTATAATCATTGCCCTGTGGTGAGATTCTGCTGTAGTATGTATTTTATCTATTGCCTCAGTTGCTGTAAGAATGGCTGTATCAAATCCAAAAGTGACATCTGTAGAAAAAAGGTCATTATCAATTGTCTTAGGTATTCCGACAACCGGGACCCCTTTTTTAAAAAAATTATGTGCGATAGCAAGAGTCCCGTCACCGCCTATTGCTATCATGACATCTATATCATTTTTCTTAATATTTTCAATTACCTTATCTGATACATCACTGTAAACCTTTTTCCCGTTGACAACCGCAAAATAATTAAATGGATTACATATATTAGTAGTTCCTAAGATTGTCCCTCCCCTCGGCATGATTCCAGATACATCCTCTAATGTAAGTTTCATTACCTTGTTATTGACTAATCCATAGTAGCCGTCTATTATGCCGACGACATCCATCTTATACTGCTGGATTGCAGTCTTAACCACCCCCCTTATAACTGCATTAAGTCCGGGGCAATCACCGCCGCCCGTTAAAATTCCAATTTTCATTTTTGCCCTCCACTTTTTGTGATTAGAAGATATTAAAATATAGGAGTATTGTCAAGTCTATTAAGGTTTTAATTACAGGATTTAGATTACAATAAAGAGAAGGAGAAAATACATTATCTACTTTGCAGCAGATGGGAGGTATATTTTAACCGTTGTCCCCGCTTCTGCTTTAGAATCAACAGTGATTAATCCATCATGTTTTTTAATAATTGAGTGGCATATTGAAAGTCCAAGTCCGCTCCCCTTTTCACTTCCCATTGCTTTAGTGGTAAAATATGGGTCAAATATCTTTGCCAGATTCTCCTCCTCTATGCCTTTTCCATTGTCTTCTATTGATAACTTTATATAACTCCATTCTTTCAGGGGGAGGTTATCCTTTTTAGTGATGGTTATATTATTTGCATCTATCTTAAGAAAACCTCCATTTGACATAGCCTCTTTAGCATTTATGATAACATTCCTTATTACCTGTTTTATCTGCATTTTATCTATTTTAGCAGGGTAGAGGTCATCCTGAAAATTACATTCACAAAGGATATTTGTGCCATTGAGCAGTTCAGATATAGCCTCTCTTATCAAATCTGGCATTGAGATTATATTTTTGATAGGCAGGCCCCCTTTTGAAAATGTGATTAAGCGGCTGCTTAACTCTTTTGCCTGTCCACAAGCCTTTTCTGCAGTTGTTAACCAATCAAATATCTTGTTATCGGGTTGCAAGTACATCTTTGATAATCCTATATTACCTACTATTGCAGTTAGCAGGTTATTAAAATCATGGGCGATTCCTCCCGCAAGAAGTCCAATGGCCTCAAGTTTTTGTGTCTTCAAAAGCTCATCTTCAAGTTTCTTATGCTCGGTGATATCCCGAACAATACCCTCCACCCCGGCTATATTACCATTTTCATCCGTGTAATACTGTGCATTTGTAGACACCCATATATAACTGCCATCTTTTCGCTTTAAGAGAGCTTCGTAGCCATTGATTCTGCCTCCACTCTCCTCAAGTTTCTTAAGAAATTTGCTCCTTTCATCAGGGTCAGCATAAAGGTCTGCTACCCGCTTACCAATGAGTTCCTCAGGTTCGTAACCCAATATTCCCTTGACGGCATTAGATATCATTATGAATTGACCATCTTTATTTGTGCGGTAGAAGATATCTGGTATGTTATCCAAGATAGTGCGGATTTCTCTCTCTGATTTATGCAATAAATCTTTTGTTTTTTTATGATTAAAAAAGACACCTAACTGAAGGGCAATATTTGAAATGAATTCTATTATTTGTTCATCTTTTTCTAATATTTCCGATGTAATAAAACATATTACCGCAATGACATTATTTTTATCAATAATAGGAATACCGATTGCGGTTTTTAGCCCAGCATCAATAGCAAATTGTTTGCGTGGAAAATTTCCATTTGAAATAATACTTATCCATTCGGGTTTTTTAGAAGACCAGACACGGCCTGGGAGTCCAGCCCCAGATAAAAATTCAAAACTTTCACTCTCCTTTTTAAATCTTTCTATTTTTTTGTTATTGCTGAACCATGCTTTACCATATTCAAGGCGCGTCCCATCTGCAGAAGGCATCCATGACTCTCCATAAATCCAGCCTGTTGATTCACATATTTTTTGAAGTGTAATCTCTAATGCAGAATCAAAATCTTTAGATTCTATAATTGACTGAGTTATGGAATGTAATAACAGGAGTTCTTCTACAGTTTGTATATGTTTCATTTCCTCACTTTACTTTATGGGTATAAACAGATATTCAGATATCTCTTCCATCAATCTCTCTTTGCACTTATCTTTTTCGCCACAATTAAAGTTATAACAAATACTATTACAATTCCAATTATACCTGATAGCCCTGTGGAAATATAGTTATTTTCTATGCCAGTTACAGAATAATCAGAAAATGGGGAGTATCTCCATACACTTTTTGCCATATTGAGAAAGCCCTTGTCCTCTGCCACTTTCTCAAGCCAGTCAGGGGATTTAGAGGCAAATGGAGATATTAAAACAGCTATTAATATTATTATGGATGAAGCTATAAAGATGAACTGCCTAAATCCTCTCTCCATTTCTAAACCTCCTTCCACTGTCTGCCTTGACCATGGTTCAGAGATATGATTAAATCGCTTCTTGCAGCAAGAATGGAAGATAATACTGCAGTTGTGACAATCGCCTCGCCAATACCTATTACAGTATGAACACCTAACATTGCAGGGAGGACAATTTTTAAGGGTGCTGTCCCTGATAAACTAAGCTCAAATGCACAAAAGAAAGATGATGACATAACAGAGAACCATGATGCAATAGCAGAAGATGTTAGAAAGCCTCCCCTGTTTTTTGGAAGGACGGCCTTTAAAAATATGAAAATATAATAGCTGAATACACCGCCTATGATGCCCATATTAAAAATGTTGGTTCCAAGGGCTGTAATCCCTCCGTCAGCAAAACCGAGACACTGGATTGTTAAAACTAATGACATGATTAAGAGGGATGCCCATGGTCCCATCAGTATAGCAGCCATAAGGGCTCCGAGAAAATGCCCGCTTGTCCCTCCCGCAATAGGGAAATTAAGCATCTGTGCTGCAAATATAAATGCAGAGGTTACTCCAAGGAGGGGGATTTGCCTCTCATTCATTGTCTTGTTTATTTTACGGATTGAATAACTGCAGCCGGCAGCCGAGATACCGAAGCCTGCAAGATTTATCGTCCCGCTTATAAAACCATCCGGAATATGCATATAAACAAAAACCTAATCTCACCGCAGAGGCGCAAAGGTCGCAAAGGAAATTTTATAAAAACTTGACAGGATTAACAGGATTTACAGGATTAAAAATAAGTTTAAAAACAATCCTTCTTTATCCTGTCTAATTAAGTCTTTGTTCTCTGCGTCTTTGCGGTAAAGTTTTATAATTTCCTTTTGACAATTGATAATTGATGATTAATAATAGCAAAGGAGGAGGTCAATATCTATGGAAAAAGAAAAAAAGAAACCAGCCCCCATTGATTATATTATTCATATAGGGATGGCAGTTAATCTAATAGTAATAGTGCTATTGCTTTACTATTACTTCTCCCATTAGTCAAGCCAGTTCAATAATTCACTATAGCTCATTGTATTAATTAAATCCTTTTTTTCAAGCCATCCCCTCCTCGCAATACCGATACCATACTCCATCATAGACAACTGACTGATATGATGGGCATCGGTGCCTATTGCCATCTTTACGCCCATCTCCTTTGCCATCTGGCAGTGGACATCGTTTAAATCAAGCCGGTCATAATATGCGTTTATTTCAATAGCAGTCCCAGTTTCTACCGCAACTTCAAACATCCTTTTTATGTTCAATTTATACGGCTCACGACTGCTTATTAGCCTCCCCGTAGGATGGGCTATTATATTTACATAAGGGTTTCTCATTGCAGATATAATCCTATTTGTGATTGTCTCCTCATCCTCTTTAAATCCAATATGGATAGATGCAACTACAATATCTAATTCCTTGAGTAATTTTTCAGGGAAATCAAGTGTCCCATCCGTCTTTATGTCAACCTCACTACCCGATAGTATCTTTATACCTTTTATTTTTTTGTTTAACTCCCTTATCTCTCTTATCTGTTTTGATAACCTCTCCTCCGTGAGCCCATTGGCAATCTTTGTTGACTTTGAATGGTCAGTAATTGCTATATATTGATATTCTAATGACTTTGCCCTTTCTACCACCTCTTCTATAGGCTCAGCCCCGTCACTCCAGTTTGAGTGAACATGGAAATCCCCCTTTATGTCTTTTATACTTACAAGATTTGGCAGTCTTTTCTCCTTTGCTGCCTCTATCTCTCCCCTATCCTCTCTCAATTCAGGGGGAATCCAAAGAAGCCCAAGTTCAGAATATATATCTTCTTCTTTTTCACCGCCAATCTTTTTATCACCTTTAAATATTCCATATTCACTTATTTTTAAGCCTAACCTCTTTGCCATATCCCTTAAATGAATATTATGGAGCTTTGAGCCTGTGAAATACTGGAGTGCCGCACCAAATGATTCCCTCTCAACAACCCTTAAATCTACCTGAATATTACCCTCTGCAATAACACTCCCTTTTGTCTCCCCCGATGATAGAACTTCTTTAACAATTGGGAGATTTACAAAGGCAGATATTATCTCCTTTCCGTTTGAGCCGCTTGCCAATATATCAATATCTCCCACAGTCTCCTTCATCCTCCTTAATGAACCTGCCGCCTCTATCTCTTTAATGCCTGTCTTTTTCTTGAGGGACTCTATAATTTCCTTTACCAGCGGGAGTGCAGTGCCTATAGAGATTCTCTTCTGACTCTCTTTGAATAGCCTTATACCCCTTAAGATATTCTCCTCCTTCTTCTCCCCCATACCTTTGAGGACCTGCAGTCTCCCTTCTGACGCAGCCTTCTCAAGTCCATCTATATCCTTTATGCCAAGCTCTTTATGAATTGTTCTTAAAGTGCTTGGGCCAATACCAGATATGTCCATGAGTTTTATAAGCCCCTCTTCAATGCCTTTCATGGTCTCTTCATATTTTGACATCTTCCCGGTATCAAGAAACTCTGCAATCTTCTCGGCAATACCGCTCCCGACACCAGGAATGTCCATTAACCGATTCTCTTTATGGATATGCTCAATATCCTCACTCAAGCTCCCTATTATTCTAGATGCCTTTCTATAGGCATTTATCTTGAATCTATTCTCGCCTTTAAACTCCAGAATATCCGCTATTCTTTCAAAAATTTGTGCAATCTCAAGATTTTTCATTTAAAAATACTTTTGCCACTGATTTTTACTGACACTAACACTAATCACTGACACTGGTTTATGTTTGACATATCTCTTTTACCATAGTAGCATTAACTAAAATTTATCATAAGTCAGCGGAGAATAAAATTCAAAATTGGGTATGTATAAAGGAATACTTTATTCAGTTCTAATCTCTGCCCTTCTTTACTCAGCAAATATATCAGCCATCAGTAGGGATAAGAAAGTCCAGCTTAAAAACAATGAATATAATTCCAGCGAACTCTGTGCCGAGTGTCATCAGGACATATATAATAAGTGGAGCGATTCTGTCCATGCCCTTGCTGTAAAGGACCCTATATTTTATACATCCTATATTGAGGCTTATACAATCAGCGGAGGAGAGGCAAAAATTCTATGCCTTAAATGCCATTCCCCTACTGTTCTGGTAACAAAAGACTATGAGTTGACAACTAAGCTTTCAAATGAAGGGGTGAGCTGTGACTTCTGCCATACTCTAAAAGGTGTAAACCTGAATGATAAGAAAGACCCTTTTATAAGGGATATTAGTTTGATAAAGAGGGGACCGTTAAAGGGTGGAGAAGTAAAGGAGCATAAGGTGGAATATTCAAAATTGCATCTGAGCTCAGAACTATGTGCCTCGTGCCATGAGTATGTAAGCGATAATGGATTGAGTATAATGGGGACATATTCTGAATGGAAGGGGAGTTCTTATGCAGAGGAGGGGAAACAGTGTCAGGACTGCCATATGCCAAAGATTGAAGGGGAAGTGGCAAAGGCTTCAACCTCAAAGGAGATGAGATATATCAATGACCATAATCTCCAGGGGGGGCATTCAATAGTTCAATTGAAAAAGGTATTGCAGGTGAAGATAAAGGAGACAAAGAGGGTAAAGAATAAATTTTTTGTGACTGTCAGTATTGAGAATGCGGGGTCGGGACATATGGTTCCTACAGGAATGCCTACAAGAAAATTGATACTCAATTGCGTGGTGAGAACTCCTAAAAATAAAGTTTATAGTGATAAGAGGCTATTTGAAAAGATTATTATCGGGAAAGATGGAAAGGAGATGGTTAAAGATAGCGAGATAATGCTTGGGAGGGGGGTTTCTATTATCAAAGATAACCGCATAAGTCCAAAAGAAATCAGGATTGAGGAGTTCATATTCAATATCCCTGAAAGCACTGATGTAACAGTTTCTGCATGGGTTGACTATCTATATAAACCACTACTCCTTCAGGAGACAGAAATGAAGATAGAGATGAATAGGGATGAGAAGGTTGTTTCAAGGTGAGGAAGACATGTCAGATGAAATAATAAAAGAGGAAGTATCAGGTAAAGACAGGAGGTCTTTCTTAAACTTATCAATCTTTATCTCCTTTGCTGTTGCCATCGGCGGGGCTCTCTATCCTATAATAAAGTATCTGCTGCCTGCAGATTCCACAAAAGGGACTGAAGGGGGGGAGACATTCTTTATATCAGCCGATGATGTCTCTGTTGGTTCAGCGAAACTTGTGAGATATAAAAACAGACCGACAATTGTAGTGAGGCTTAAAGAGAATGAGGTCTATGCCCTATCGGCTGTCTGCACACATCTTGGATGTATAGTTAAATGGCATGAGGATGCAAAAGAATTATTATGTCCATGTCATGCAGCGAGGTTTGATTTATACGGAAATGTCCTCGGCGGCCCTGCTCCAAAACCACTTCCTGCATACAAGGCGGCTGTAGAGGAGGACAGGATACTGATAAGAGAGGCGTAAAAAAGCAAAAACCTAATAAAACCATAGAGGGACACGGATAAACACAGAGAAACAATGAAATAATAAAAAGATTTGTCTTGTCCGTGTTTATCCGTGATAAGTCCGTGGTGGTTTTTATAATTTTCTATATATGAATGAGCTTAAATTAGGGCCAATACTGATTCGCAACAGATTTCTTATATCCATGTATAACTTTGTTGAGAATCGCCTTGGGATTAGAGAGATACTTGATTTAGAGGTATTTTATAAATTGGCACCCTCGCACCTTGGTATTTTTTCATGTTTTGGAGGGATAACATTTTTTATTTTTACCCTTCAGGTCATAACAGGGATACTTTTACTTATATATTATGTCCCGACAACAGCACAGGCTTATGACAGTGTAGTTCATATTACAAACAATGTCTCATTTGGATGGCTTATAAGGGGGCTTCATCACTGGGGTGCAAATATTATGATAATAACTGTCTTTATACACATGGGAAAGATATATTTTCACGGCATATATAAAAACCCAAGGGAATTGAACTGGGTAACAGGCATTATTCTTCTTGTATGCACACTTTCTTTTTCTTTCACAGGCTACCTTTTGCCGTGGACACAGTTGTCTTATTGGGCAACAGTCGTAGGAACGGAGATACCTTCTGCCATGCCTGTTATAGGTGAGTATATAAAGATTTTTCTGAGGGGCGGTACTGATGTATCACAGGTTACGCTGACAAGATTCTTTGCAGTTCATATAATGGTATTGCCCGCCGCAGTTGTTATATTTATAGGACTGCATATCTTGATGATAAGGAGACAGGGGATTTCAGGGCCATTGTAAAGTGATTTTACAAGGCACTACAGTTATATAAGGAGTGGCATAAGGAAGAGTGTAGAACGGATTATCTTCGCCATATTCCATAGACAAAATAAGATATGGGGGAATAGCCTTATATAAAATTACACATGAAGATTGACATTACCAGCACGGGGATAATATATTATAAATGTAGAGAGGGTATAGGACTATTTAATCAGGAATTCTCTTAAAAAATTGATAAGTATTAAATCTCGCCCTAATACCCCTTCCTTTCTCTCTCTATGCAATATTATTCCCCATATGCCTTAGGATTTCAAGACCTTTTGTGTCTGAAAAAACTTCTGAAAACTTCATAAGAACCCAAAAATATTGTTAAAGCCTAAATACTATGGTAAATTTTGCTTAAATGAACCGTGAAGAATATAACTTGTCTTAGGATTATTTAACTGCTGTGGAGTCATTTGAAATGCATGATAAATCAAGAAAAGATTTTTTGTTATCAGCTATTGCAGAAGCCGAAAAACACCTATCAACCATTGATGGAAAGAGACACAGGATAATTGCTAATCTAAATTCTCTCCGCAAAGAACTTCAAAGCCTTAACCATGATACTACAGTTGTAAAAGATACATCTGCTTTGCAAGATAAAATTCTTTCTAAGACGTCCAGCCCTGAAGAAAAGATAGCCCTATTTAGAGACATATTTCGTGGTCGTGATGATGTTTATCCGCGTCTATGGACAAATAAAAAGACTGGTAAGGCCGGATATAGCCCTGTATGCAACAATGAGTGGGTAGCAGGAATGTGTGAAAAACCAAGAATAAAGTGTGGTAAATGTAAAAACCGCTCTTTTGCATCTGTTACGGATAATGTAATCAGGGAACATCTTGAAGGCAAACATATTATAGGAATCTATCCAATGCTTACTGATGAAACCTGCTGGTTTCTTGCAATAGATTTTGATAAGGAGTCATGGGAAGATGATGTTAGTGCTTTTATGGAGACATCCAGAAAATTTAAGATTCCTGCTGTTCTTGAGAGGTCTCGTTCAGGCAAAGGGGCTCATGTATGGATATTCTTCTCAAACCCCACTTCCGCTTCTGCAGCGAGAAGGCTCGGATGCTATCTTTTAACCGAGACCATGACGATGCATCATCAAATAGAAATGGACTCTTATGACAGGCTCTTTCCTAATCAGGATACCATGCCAAAAGGGGGATTCGGCAATCTGATTGCACTGCCTTTTCAAAAGGAGGCATGTAAAAATGGCAACACCCTTTTCCTTGACCAAGGACTAAAACCTTATGATGACCAGTGGTATTTCCTTTCAAGGATACAAAAGATGACAGCCTCTGATGTAGAGATTATAGTCAGTGAAGCCGAGCAAAAAGGACAGATTATAAATGTTAAAATCAGCCAAAGCGATGAAGATAATGAACCATGGAGACAGCCCCAAAAGTTTAAAGAGAAACCCATTGACCTTCCTTTGCCTGATAAGATTGAGATGGTGATTTCTAATTTGATATATATTGAAAAGAAAGGATTACCTTCAAAGATCCTTACTCGTATAAAACAGACTGCAGCCTTCCAGAATCCTGAATTCTATAAGAAACAGCGTATGCGATTTTCTACTGCACTGACACCGAGAGTAATTTCATGTGCTGAAGATTTTCCTGAAAAATTAGCGATTCCAAGGGGATGCCTACCGGAGATTGAGGAGTTGTTTAAAATTCATGACATTAAAATTGATATGAAAGATGAACGTTACAGTGGCAAAGAAATAGATGTATCTTTTTATGGAAAATTAAATTCTTCACAATATGAAACCTCACAAGCCCTTGTCAATCATGAAAACGGAATACTTGTTGCCCCTCCCGGATTTGGCAAGACTATCGTTGGGACTTATCTTATCTCTATGAGAAAGAAAAATACCCTTATACTTGTACACCGCAGTGCCCTCCTTGAACAATGGCAGGTTAAATTGGCGAATCTTCTCAATATGAGTATAAAGGAAATAGGTGTTATAGGCGGAGGAAAGAATAAACCAACCGGCATTATTGATGTAGCTATGTTTCAGAGCCTGTTCCAAAAGAGAGAGGTAAATGATATGGTCTCGCAATATGGGCATGTAATTGTTGACGAATGCCATCATGTATCTGCTTTTAGCTTTGAGCAGGTTCTTCGCAGAATTAGAGCAAGGTTTATACTCGGACTTACTGCAACACCATATCGCAGAGATGGACATCAATCTATAATTCTTATGCAGTGTGGACCAATTAGATATAAGGTAAGTCAGAAGGAATCAACCAAGAACATCCTCCAACACCAACTCATCTGTCGTTATACAAAATTTTCAATACCTTCTATGGAAACAGGTCAGGATATTCACCATATATACGATAGACTTATAGGAAATGAGGAGCGTAATCAGATGATATTTGATGATGTGCTTCAGGTAATTGAGGAAGGACGCTCACCAATACTTCTTACTGAGAGGAAGGAGCATCTGGAGATTCTCGCAAAAAAATTTTACTCCTTTGTAAGAAATGTTATTACCCTTAAAGGAGGTATGAGAGTCAAAGAGCGTAAATCAATTATGGAAAAACTTGCAGCAATACCGGATGGAGAAGAACGTTTATTGCTTGCCACAGGCAGATACATAGGTGAAGGTTTTGATGATGCCCGACTTGATACACTATTTCTTGTAATGCCGGTCTCATGGAAAGGAACTCTTGTTCAGTATGCAGGACGGCTACACAGGATATACCAAGGAAAAAAGGAAGTGAAAGTCTATGATTATATTGATAGTAATTTACCTATGCTGATGAATATGTTCAAAAAGAGATTTAAAGGTTATAAGGCATTAGGTTATGAGATTGTGTAGCGATAGAATAATTCCTATTTTGTAAATCGTGCATAATTGATTACCCACTGCGATTAACCTTGACCATTAATTCCGTTTTACTTCAAAAATATCTAACACAATAAAGTTACTTTAGAGTATAATACTTAAGAGTATACTTATTGGAGAGATATGGTATTTATAAATCGTGAAAATGAACTGAAATATCTGAATAATGAATACAGAGATAAAAAGTCTCGGTTTGTTGTCATCTATGGAAAGAGGCGGGTCGGAAAGACCGAACTTGTCAAACAGTTTTTCAAGGATATACCCCACATCTATTTCCTTGCAGACAAGGCACCAGAGAAAGACCAGCTTCAATTGCTATCGGAAAAGATAGGGCTCTTATTCAATGACGAATTTCTGCTCTCCAGGGGATTTGGCACATGGTATGAATTTTTCAGATATATAAGAAATAAAGGCAGGATTGCAGTTATCATAGATGAATTCCCCTTTCTCATTGAGGCAAACAGTGCAATACCATCAATATTCCAGAAAGGATGGGATGAAGACCTTAAAAACTCAGGGACATTTCTTATACTCCTTGGATCAAGTATAGGTATGATGGAAACAGAGGTTCTTGGTTATAAATCTCCCCTCTTTGGCAGGAGAACAGGTCAGCTATTCATAGAGCCTCTCACTTTCTGGAACTCAAAGAAATTTTTCCCTGAAAAATTCAATGATGAGTTTATGTACATATACTCAATTCTCGGAGGGACACCTGCATATCTGCTCCAGTTTGAACCATCAATGGACTTATGGGCAAATATAAAAGAGAAAATACTTAAACCACAGGCTTATCTCTTCAATGAGCCAGAGTTTATATTGAGGGAAGAACTTCGTGAGCCGAGAAATTATTTTTCTATCCTTAAAGCAATCTCAATGGGTAAGACCCGTGCAAGCGAGATAATAAACGAGACAGGATTTGAAAAGAATGTTGTAGGAAAGTATCTATCTGTTCTTGCCGAACTCAGGATTATAAAAAGAGATGTCCCTGTTACAGAAAAATCTTACGAAAAAAGCAAAAAAGGTATGTATATGATTGATGATAATTTTTTCAGATTCTGGTTCAACTTTGTTTTCCCGAATAAAAGTTATATAGAAGAAGGGGAGGTTGAATATGTTATCAAAAACAAAATAAAATCAAGATTAGATATCTTTGCTTCGCTTACATTTGAAGATGTAAGCAGGTCTTTTGTAAAAATAGGTCTTAAAAAAGGAATAATGTTTAACAAGGTAGGCCGCTGGTGGTCAAAGGATTCTGAAATTGATATAGTTGCTATAAATGATGATGAAAACTCTATACTTTTTGGAGAGGCAAAGTGGAGTACAAAAAAAGTTGGGACGGATATACTAACAGATTTAAAAAGGAAATCCTCAATGGTTGAATGGGGCAAAAAGAACCGAAAGGAATATTACGCATTATTCAGCAGAAAGGGTTTTACGGAAGAAGTAAAAATGATTGCAGAAAAAGAAGGAGTATTTCTCATAGGAGTTGAAGAGATTAATATATAAAACACCTGAAAATATTGTTAAAGCCTAAATACTATAGTGGATTTTGCTTAAATTAACCGTGAAAGGAAATAACTTGTCTTAGGATTATTTGACTGTCGTGGAGTCATTTGAAATTGAAAATTGTATGTTAAAAAGTTTTGTGGAGCGTCCCGACCGGGGAACCAAATAAGATAGCTGGAAAAACTATCCTTTTTTTAACCCTCATCTTGCAAAAAGCTGGAATCACTTGTTTAAACTATAATATTCTTTTCTAAATAATTTTATGGTATATTTGCATATCATTAAGAATGATGAAAATGTCATTGCGAGCCGAAGGCGAAGCAATCTAAAACTTGTCCTGAGCGTAGCGAAGGAACTCTTACTTAGAGATTCTTCACTTCGTTCAGAATGACCCTTCGGGTCAGATTCCTCGCGGAGTTTACCCTGAGCAGAAAAACGAGATTCTTCGCTCTGCTCAGAATGACATGCGAAGGGCTCGGAATGACAGAGAGGGAGTATTTTCAGGTGAAAAAAAGAACTGCTGTTTATCCGGGGACATTTGACCCTGTAAGCAATGGTCATCTTGACCTTATGAAGAGGGGCTTAAGGATATTTGATAAACTTATAGTGGCTGTGGCGTTAAACCCTACAAAGAACCCCTTATTTAACATAGAAGAAAGGGTATATTTTATTCGGGAAGCAGTTAAGGTCTGGAAGAATGTTGAAGTTGAATCCTTTGACAACCTCCTGATTGATTATGTAAAAGAGAAAAAAGCGGATGTGATTATAAAAGGTCTAAGGGCAGTATCGGATTTTGAGCATGAGCTTCAGATGTCACTTATGAACAGAAGACTTGATACCCATATTGAGACAGTATTCATGATGCCGAGTGAAGAGTATTCTTTTTTAAGCTCAAAAGTATTAAAAGAAGTTGCCTTCCTGAAAGGGGATATAAGAGGTATGGTCCCCACGGTTGTGGTTAAAGGGTTAAAGAGAAAATTTAAAAACAAAACTTAATTTAAGCTACAGATTTACACAGATTAAAATCTTTTTTATCTGTGTTCATCTGTGGCTAATTTTATTTCTATATGAAATTATCAAAAAGAGTAAGTAGTATAAAACCGTCCCCCACATTAGAAATAAGTGAAAGGGCGGCGGCTATGAAGGCTGAGGGTATAGATATTATAGGATTTGGAGCCGGTGAGCCCGATTTTGATACACCTGAGCATATAAAAAAGGCGGCAATAGATGCCTTAAAAAAGGGATATACAAAATATACACCTGTCTCGGGCATAAATGCCCTCAAAGACGCTATTATTGCAAAGCTTCAGAGAGATAATCGGCTTGCATACAATCGTGAAGAGGTTATTGTTTCCTGTGGTGCAAAGCATACCCTGTATAATATTGCTCAGGCAATGTTTGAAGAGGGGATGGAGGTAATAATACCTGCCCCCTATTGGGTATCATATCCTGACATAGTGCTTCTCGCGGGGGGAACACCTGTATTTGTTGATACAACAGAGGAAGAAGGGTTTTTACTCTCAGCAGAGAAATTTGAAAGGGCAATTACAAAGAGGACAAGGGCATTAATACTAAACTATCCATCAAATCCTACAGGAGCCACATACGACCTTGATACACTGGAGGAGATTGCAAGGGTTGCGGTCAAACATAATATTTTTATAATCTCAGATGAGATATATGAAAAGATATTATACACAGATATTCACCATGTAAGTATAGCTTCACTAAATGAGAAAATTAAGGAGTTGACTATAGTAGTAAATGGGTTATCCAAGTCATACTCTATGACAGGATGGAGGCTGGGATATGCAGCAGGACAGAAAGAGATTATCTCAGCCATGAATAATATTCAGAGTCAGAGCACATCCAATCCGACCTCATTCGCCCAGTATGGAGGTGTTGATGCACTTAACGGGTCACAGGATGAGGTTATAAAAATGAGGGATGAGTTTAAGAACAGAAGAGATTATATAGTAAGAAGGCTCAAGATGATGAGAGGCGTGTCATGTTTTAATCCGGCAGGGGCATTTTATGTATTTCCCAAAATTTCTTTTTACTATGGAAAGAGTTTTAAGGGGCATACAATTAAAAATTCACTGGATATGTCAGATTACCTTCTCAGAGAGGGAAGGGTATCTGTAGTTCCGGGTGCTGCCTTTGGTGCGGATGAGTATTTGAGACTCTCTTATGCAACATCCATGAAAAATATTGAAGGGGGCTTAAGCAGAATTGAGGAAGCCCTTGAAAAGTTAGGATAGGTGTGTGGTTTTTTTATTCCCTTTCTGCTGCCCTTTTTGTTTCTCTGACTGATGCCATCAGCAAAAAAGCCCTGAGAAGCGAGAGCACCCCTCTTATAGCGTGGGTACGATGCACCTATGCCATACCATATCTGCTTCTTATTCTTCCATTTGTTGATTTTCCATCATTAGACCGTACATTCTTTTATATCTGCCTAATCCTGTCCCCACTTGAAATTATTTCAGTTTTACTTTACCTTAAGGCAATAAAAATATCACCTTTATCCCTCACCCTGCCATTCCTCTCCCTTACCCCTGTATTCCTAATTGTTACTTCTTATCTTATCCTCGGTGAATCTGTTGATATTTCAGGATTCACAGGGATATTACTGGTTACATCGGGTGCTTATTTAATGAATCTTCATACCATAAGACACGGAATACTGGAGCCTCTGAAGGCTGTAATAAGGGAAAGAGGGTCCCTTCTCATGATATTGGTTGCATTTATTTACAGCATAACCTCTAATCTGGGGAAAATAGCAATTCAACACTCAAGTCCTCTCTTCTTTTCGGTATTTTATCCTATACTTTTATCTATTATACTTTTTCCGCTCATAATTCTTAAGAACGGCAAGAAGGAAATCAGTAGTAAACTGCTTACAAAAAAGACCTTTTATATTATTGGTGTATTTCAGGCACTTGAAATAATATCCCATTTTATGGCAGTAACACTTATTGAGGTGCCATATATGATTTCTGTAAAAAGGACAAGCCTGTTGTTTGGAATTATATTTGGTGCCATATTTTTCGGTGAGACTAACATCAGGGAGCGGCTTGTAGGTGGTATCGTAATGATAATAGGAGTGGTGCTTATTTCAATTTAGAATAGGATGGCGAACCCAGAGGAGAAAGGCAATTCTCCTCTGAATTCGCAAATTGATTTTATTATCTCTTTGCACTTTCTTTTTCTGAAAGATATTTACTGAGTATCTGGTTGTCTATTATAGTGGCTGTAAATTCTATTGCCTCTTTTGTATTCTGTTTGATTTTTGGAAATACATCATGACTTAAGACAGTGTTCATTGCACTCTGTATTGCGGTCTTTTGGGCAAAATCTATTGCATCCTTTACATCCTGTTTCACCATCCCGAGCATCATTTTTAAACAAAATATAGATACCACAGCTAATGTTACACCCCATGTCAATGCTTTTACAAAAGATTCTGATATGATCTGTCCGTATCCCTTTTCCATATTAAGCCCTCCCTGAATAAGTTAAGAGTGATGAGTTATGAGTTAAGAGTTAAAAATAATCAGAGATTATTCTCATAACAATTCACTCTTCATTATTGACTCTTCACTATTGACTCGTCACCCTTTCCCACCTCCTTTCTTTATTAAAATATCTCAATACTGCTGAAAAAATAAGGAATTTCGTAAGAGGCTGATTCAGGAGAGTCAGAGCCGTGGACAGAATTTTTTTCTATATCAACTGCAAAATCTTTTCTGATTGTCCCTGCTGCCGCATCCTTTGGATTTGTTGCGCCCATCAGGTCTCGCCATTTTTTTATGGCATCTTTTCCTTCAAGGACTGCAATTACTACAGTTCCTGAAGACACATATGTTGTGAGGCCTTGAAAGAATAGTCTCTGGGTATGAACCTTATAAAATCCCTCCGCCTCTCCTTTAGTTATATGAAGCATTTTAAGGGCTATTATCTTTAATCCTCTGCTTTCAATTCTGTCAAGTATTTTCCCTGTTAAACCCCTCTCTACAGCATCTGGTTTGATTATAGCAAGTGTCCTTTCCATAAATCCCCTTTCTTTATATATAAAAATTATATATCCTCAGATTTTGCAGATTATCGCAGATTAAAACAAAATATTTTTTTAAAAAATCTGTGAAAATCTGTGTCCATCTGTGGTTATATTAAATTTTTGTTTATAATAGCTTAATTCAGTGTGATTTGTCAAAAATATTCTCAATTTGATTAAATATGCTTGTTTTAGTATACTTAGTTAATATAGTAGGAGCTTATTATTATGATAAAAAGCATGACAGGTTATGGGAGAGGCGAGGTAAAGGATGAAAAGGGGGAGTGTCTTGTGGAGGCGAAGTCTGTAAACCACAGATTTCTTGAGATAAAGACAAAATTCCCTCAAAAATTTGCTGAGATAGAGGATATTGTAAAAAGAAAGATAAAGGAGAACTTTTCAAGGGGCTATTTTGAGGTATATGTTTCATTTGAAGGTGTAAATAATAGTGAGAGGGAACTTAAGCTGGATATGAATCTGGTGAGACAGTATATTACAGCAGTGGAAGAGCTTAAGAGAGAGCTTAAGATAGACGGCAAGGCAGAGCTTAATAATATCCTCCAGTTAAATGGTATATTAAAATTTGAAGAATTAGATTCTGATACCACGGAAAGCAAGGCATATATTAAATTTTTAGAAAATGCATTGAATGGGGCGATTAGTTCACTTAAGGATATGAGAGAAAAAGAGGGCGAGACCCTTGACAGGGATATTACAGAAAGGCTTAAGATTATAAATGACCATACAAATATTTTAAAGGGTAAACAGCCTGAGTTGATAGATAATTTCAGGAATCGTTTTAGAGAAAGGCTTAACAGGATGTTGGATGGGATGGAAATTCCAGATGGGCGACTCGCCGAAGAGGTAGCAATAATGGCTGAAAGAAGCGATGTAACTGAGGAATTGATAAGACTTGAAAGCCACCTCGGACAATTTAGGCAGTTATTGAAAGAAGGTGGGGCTGTTGGAAGGAAACTGGAATTTATACTTCAGGAGATGAACAGGGAGACGAACACAATTGGCTCAAAGGCAATTGATTATTTAGTATCACAGCAGGTAATAGCGATTAAGGGTGAGTTGGAAAAGATAAGGGAGCAGGTTCAGAATATTGAATAAGAACAAAAACCTGACTAAACCACAGATGGACACAGATTAACACAGATTTTAAAACTTTTATTTATTAGGAAACCAGGAAACCATGAAGACAGGAAGGGGAAAAGCAATTTAAAAAATATTCATGGTCTCATGGCTTCCTAAAATTTTTTTAATCTGTGAAATCTGTGGATATATAATTTTATATTTTTTCTCTGTGTTCTCTGTGGCAATTTTTTTATAATTTCCTTATATATAAATGAAAGCAAAAGGTATATTGTTTGTAGTATCGGCCCCTTCAGGGGCAGGAAAGACTACCCTCTCAAAGAAGGTCACTGAGATAGTTGACAATATACATCACTCAATATCCCATACTGCAAGGATTCCGAGACATGATGAAATAGATGGAAGGCACTACCATTTTGTTTCAAAGGCAAAATTTGAGGAGATGATAAAAAGTGGTGAATTTATTGAGTGGGCTTTGGTGCATGGCAACTATTATGGGACATCTATAAGAAATCTGGACATTGTTCAAGAAGAAAAAAAGGATTTGCTTCTTGTAATAGATGTTCAGGGTGCAGAACAGCTAAGGAAAAAACATAAAAACGGATGTTATATATTTATACTACCTCCGTCTATGAAAACACTTGAAAAAAGGTTAAGAATGCGGGGTGCGGACTCAGAAGAGGATATAAAAAGAAGACTGAAGACTGCCGAGGAAGAGACACATCACTATAAGACATATAACTACATCATAATAAATGACAATATAGATGAAGCGGTAAGTCAACTTAAATCAATAATCTTTGCAGAGAGGTGCAGGTATCCGAATTTTGTGCCTGAATTGCCGGATTTAAAACTGTAAGAAAAGAAACAAAAACTTAATCAATCCACAGATTACGCCGATTTTTAAAAAAATATTTTGTTTTAATCTGCGTTAATCTGCGAAATCTGCGGATATATTTATTATTATGGATGAACTTAAGGGTAAAACGATAATCCTCGGCATATCTGGAGGTATTGCTGCCTATAAGTCAGCGGAACTAATAAGACTCTTTAAAAAAGAGGGGGCAGAAGTCTGGGTAGTTATGACAAAGAGTGCAAAGGAATTTGTATCTCCACTGACATTTGAGACCCTTTCAGGTAATCCTGTCTATTCAGATATGTTTTTAGATTCTTCAATCTTCAATCTTCAATCTTCAATCTCTATGCCTCATATTGATTTAGCAAAGAGGAGTGACTTGTTTATTGTTGCCCCCGCTACGGCTAATATAATCGGAAAGTTTGCAAATGGCATTGCAGATGACCTCCTATCTACACTCTATTTATCAGCTATATCACCTGTCCTTATTGCACCTGCAATGAATAATAATATGTATGCCAATCCTGTAGTGCAGGAAAATATAAAAAGGTTAAAGGGATTTAATATAAATTTTGTTGAACCGGGATTCGGGGAATTAGCCTGTGGAGATAAAGGAGAAGGGAGACTTGCTGAATTAGATACTATTTTATCAAAGGCTAAATGGTTATTGGCTGCTAAAAAAGATTTGAGCGGTAAAACTGTATTGGTGACAGCAGGTCCTACACATGAGGCTATTGACCCCGTTAGGGTCATATCAAATTCATCATCAGGCAAGATGGGCTATGCAGTTGCAAGTGCTGCAAGAAGGCGAGGGGCTGAGGTAATTCTAATAAGCGGTCCAACCAGCCTTCCTGTGCCATCAGGTGTAAGATTCATATCTATAAAAAGTGCTTCTGATATGAGAAGGGAGATATTAAAGGAAGTTAAAAAGGCAGATGTAATAATTATGACAGCGGCTGTAAGTGATTTTACACCAGAAAATTATTCAGAAAAAAAAATAAAGAAGGAGGACACTGAAGGTATCACTGTCAAATTAAAAAAGAATCCTGACATATTATCAGAAATTACTTCTAAACTCCGCAATACACAATCCGCAATCCGCAATCCTATTATTGTGGGTTTTGCACTTGAGACAGATGGCATAATAAAAAATGCAAAGAAAAAATTAAGAGAGAAAAATCTTGATTTTATTGTGGCAAACAGTATAAATGGATTTGGGAGTAACCAGAACAAGGTTACTATCATTGATAAAAAAGGGAATCTATACGATATACCACAAATGTCAAAGGATGGCGTAGCAGAGATTATATTAGATAAAATAGTAAAATGACAAGTAAAAAACCTGCAAGAGAAATATTAAGGCGGAGGATGAGACATCAGAAGAGGGGCATTAAGAAGATAATACTTTATATAACTCTACCCCTATTTTTTCTTTTTACCATATCTATTGCTACTACAGCATTTATTGTTTACACAAAGGCTAATAAAGACCTTCCCGATGTTTTATCCTTGAAAAACTATAAGCCTAATCTGATAACTGAAGTGTATGATGATGGCAATAAATTAATATCAGAATTTTATATTGAGCGTAGGGTGCTCCTCCCTTTAAACAACATAACACCAATGATGAAGCTTGCAACACTTGCTGTAGAGGATGACCAGTTTTATAAACATAAGGGATTCAATTTTAAAAGGATAGCAGGGGCATTGTGGAGCAATATAAAGGCAGGCGGTGTAGTAGAAGGTGGAAGCACAATAACACAGCAGATTACCAAGACAATGTTCCTGACACCCGAAAGGACATTATTCAGGAAGATAAGGGAGGCCATACTCGCCACAAGAATTGAAAAGAATTTTTCAAAGGATGAAATACTGGAGATATATCTCAACCAGATATATTACGGCCACAGTGCTTATGGCGTAGAGGCGGCGTCTCGCACCTATTTCGACAAATGCGCCTGCGATCTGGACCTGGCGGAGTCGGCCCCCATCGAGGGGTTCGACTGCCGGCTGAAGGGGACGCGGGACTACGATCAGACCCGGGGATCGGACGTGGTCGTCATCACGGCCGGGCTGGCCCG